>Ga0310694_10000085_pt1 | contig 137481 bp, 193 predicted proteins | sample 174DNAGHGhighgp2_FD_203884 | JGI IMG/M metagenome (GOLD analysis project Ga0310694, IMG submission 203884) | Sheep rumen microbial communities from Palmerston North, Manawatu-Wanganui, New Zealand - 1742 DNA GHGhigh gp2 (v2) (version 2) | ecosystem: Host-associated > Mammals > Digestive...
CCTGGAGGCCAGGGAGGAGGCCAGGCCAGGGGAGAGGCCAGGAGGAGGCCAGGAGGCTCCTGGAGGCCAGGGAGGAGGCCAGGCCAGGGGAGAGGCCAGGAGGAGGCCAGGAGGCTCCTGGAGACCAGGGAGGAGGCCAGGCCAGGGGAGAGGCCAGGAGGAGGCCAGGAGGCTCCTGGAGGCCAGGGAGGAGGCCAGGCCAGGGGAGAGGCCAGGAGGCCAACGATCCACCAGGCCGGGGAGCTCCTCTCCCCTGGAAGCTTGCCGGAGCTAGTGCGCAGCTTTCCAAATGCGCAGCATTTCGGAAGCGCAAAAAAAGAGGAGGCCAGGAACGGCCTCCCCTCTCCGGGTCTCTATTCTGTTTTAATCGCTGTATTCGCTATCTAATGGCTCCTCTAAATAGCTGTGGAAAGTAACTCCCTCCCGGGTAACATCCGCCAGGCAAGCTTCTCCAAATGCTTCCAGTGTAAAGTCTCTAAAAGCTCCTCCATCACTTAACTTTTCAACCTCTCCAGGAGGGAGCTCCAGTCCATAAACTTTTGCTATCTCCAGGAACAAATCTCCGACCGAAAATATCATTATTTTTCTCCTCCTCTCTTACTGAAAATGTCTCTCCAGGAGCCTATCCAACATAGCTCCTACTCCCTCCCAGGTCTCCAGGTGGTACTGTCTCCAGGTCTCTTCTACAACGGCCTCCGTTACGGCCTCCGTCTGTTCTTCTCCAAGGTTAAAATTTACTCTAGTGTAGAGGATTGCTTTCCAGGGGGCGAACCCGTCTCTGACCATGCTTACAGCGATATTTTGATATGTCTTATCGTAGGTCTCCAGGGAGTACTTTTTAAAGGGGCTCTTCCAAGTGTGAATATAGCCATACTCCTCCAGGTTTTCTTTCATGGTCTCCAGGTCTCTCCTGGCCTCTTTCTCTTCTCTCCTCCGGGCCTCTTCTCTCCTCCTCTTAAAATTGAGTGCTACCTCCTCCCGGAGCTCTTTCTTAGTCTTAAACTCTCCTATCCTGGAAAGAGCCTCCTCCGAAAAGATACCACTTGCCAGGGCTTTCTTCTCCATCTGTTGAAAGCTCTTTTTTACGGAGTTTTTGCTTTTCAGTCCCTGGGCTGTTGTAATGGCCTCCAGGCCATATCCCCGGAGTGCATAATTCAATCTGACGGCCTGGGGCTTTGTAAGGTTGAGAGCTTCAATCATGCTATCTATTTTCTCCAGGTCGTACGCACTAGCGGAGGCCGTAACGACTGTCTTGCCGTTACCGTGAACGTCTACCATGGAGGCCAACTGGCTATTCTTTTTCAGTCTCTTATATACTGTCTCCTCCTCTCCAGTCTCTTCATCCGTGACCATTTCGGAAATGTACATATATTTACACTCCGGGTCCACTTTCAGTGAACGATTGTTACCAGTCTCATGCCTTACAGACCTATAAGCGATTGAAATAGGGGCTTTCTCCTCTTCTTTCCAAACTGGGTCATCCTGAATTAACACTCTCTTATTAAGTCTCCTCCGGGTCTCCTCTCTCTCCAGGTCTACGGTGTTACCATTGTCTAGCTGTGATTTACTTTCTTCCAAAAGAGTGGTGAACGCTTCCATGACTAAATCATATCCATCCCTTACCGTATCAGCATAGCCTATCCTATCATTAGGCTTTACGGCCTCCCCATCTTCATTGTAAATCATGGCCGTTTCTGTAAGCTGTCTATGTCTCTGTTCTGTCTGTTCTCTCAATTCTTTATCGATTGCTTTGTACATATTTACAATCTGAGGATTGCACCCGGAAGAGGTAACGGCTTTCTTGTAATCGGTGGCCTCCTGGGCTTTCTTCTCCGCCGTCTTTTTCTCCGGGTCCGCCATCTTTCTTAATACAGAACGTGCTACAGCAACCGCCAGGCTTTCCACTGTCTCCCTGGCCTCCTCCGTCTCCAGTTTCTCCAGGAACTCACTCCAGGAGAGAACTCCATGAAACAGAGTGTGGTATTTTTCCATAAGCTCCTGGAAAGTCCTTTTGTCTTTCTTATATGTCTCTTCCAGGGTCTTATAGCTCCGGGCCTCCTGGCCTCCCCATAATTCGATAGCTCTACCGGGTACAGTTAAGTGCAAACCCGTTTCCGTCATTTCCACCAGTGCCAGGGCCAGGAGCTGCTTTTCTCTCTCCTTGGCTTTCTCCTCCCTGGAAAGTCTATTCCATGCTTTCTGTTTCTCTTTCTCCTCCTGGGCTTTCTCCTCCTGGGCTTTCTTCTCCGGGCTCTTCTCCGGGGCTTTCTTCTCCAGGCTCTTCTCCTCCAGGCTCTTGGAGCTCTTGCCAACGGAGGGGAGGAGAGGGAGGACTAAAGAGCGGTATTCGATAGCAAACATTGACCAGTCAATATCTGAGAGGTGGTCAGCATTTGCGGAGTACAGCTCCAGGTATCTCTCTACCAGGTTCTTTCTCCCTCCGCAAAGCTCCAGGAGCTTTTTGGCTTTCTTCTCTCTCTCTGTCTCTGTTTTGGCCTGGGCCAGGTCTCCAACGGCCTGGAAAATGGACTTTACCAAGGAGCCATGCTCTGACAATCTCTTTTCAATGAAAGAGTTTTCTCCAGTGACCTCCAGGGCCGGAGCATTTCTCCTGGCCTCTCTGTTGAGAGCTTCAATCTCCATGTCCGTGTAAACGTGAGGTGTGTTGTTGATTGCTTTCATTTTTGTTCTCCTTTCATGTTTGAACGTGTATGTAATTGTCCGACGGGGTTCACCGCCAAGTCAAATTTACCATACAATTAGAAACTTTACAAGGTCCAGGTAGTGATCCACCAGGAGGCCAAATTGAGAATCGCTTTCTCAAATTCAATGTCCGCTTTTCTCCCAAACGGACGTTCGACCCAAAAATCGAACGGGTGTTCCCCCTGGTTAGGGTATTCTAACCGGCCCGAACGCATGTTTGGATCCAAGGCACTTCCCATAACAACACAATCCACATTTTTCATCTCTCCAATCTCACTCCATTTTCCACCAGGAACCGCCCTGATCATTAAATCCCATAAGCACGGCATTTCCAATATACAACCTGATCCTCTCCTACTTTTGGAAAACTCGTCGCTCCGGTCGTAACCAACCCCTCACAAATGATATGCAACACATGTTGCATTATGGCGTGTAATGTTTATAATTATTTTATAAATTTGGAAGACATTAAAACTTGACATTAAATCTAAAATGTGGTATAATACGTATATACTGAAGAGGAGGCTCTGGCCTCTTCAAATTTACCTTTTGGAATATAAAATTATACTTTACATGAGGTTCTCAACATGCAAGATTTGACTACTTTTTATGTAACAAAGAAAGCGTACGGACAACGATACTGGTAGCTTTACAGACGGAGTTCGGGTTTCCCTCTCCTCTCTGATAGTCTTTTAAGGACGATGCCAGTTTTTGGCTTAAATACGCCATTCTTTTTTTGATTTAGAACCTGGTAGGTTCTAAATGGTTCTAAGAGGTTCTAAAACGGGTTTTTCAGCCCCCAAATTTTAACGAATGAAAGGATGTAAAAATGACCACATTTGACTTCTCTACCAGAAAGCAGGTAATTGATATGCACGTTCTTCGCGAGTCTTCCAGAAAGCTGGCTCAGGGTCTCATCTCTCCGGCTACTGAACAGACAACCTGCGAACTTGCACCGGAACATGCAGCCGAACCTATTAAGAGCATGGACGATATTCTTCGTATCTCTTCTTATCTTAAGGAAGAGGAACGCTACAGAGATAACATGCTTTTCATAGTCGGAATCAATTTCGGACTTAGGGCAAGCGACCTGAGGATGCTTCGGTTTTCTAATTTAATAAATGATAACTGCACTTTCAGAGATAGCTTCCCGGTCTTTGAGAAGAAGACACGTAATACCAGAAAGAGAAAGACCAACCGGTTTATTACTATTAATAATGCAGTAGTAGATGCAGTCACTCTTTATCTGGAAAATACCCCCGGTACGTGTCTGAGTGACTATATGTTCAGGAGCGAGTCTAATAATGGAAGTAACAAGAATGAACCTCTGTCTGTTAAATCCATTGACCGTCTCCTGAAAGGTATAGCCGCTGATCTTGATCTGAATGTAAAGATGAGTACTCATACCCTCAGAAAGACATTCGGATATTGGACAATGGTGCAGGGCGGGAACGACCATCGTCGTCTTCTCCTGCTCCAGAAGATCTTTAACCATTCTTCTCCGATGCAGACTCTCACTTATATCGGTGTAACTTCTGACGAAATCGAATCCGTATATAAGAATCTGAATCTCGGCATTAGCATGGTTGACAGCAAGATCGTAGAATATGTTTCTACGGCGAGTTAAGAAATGATTAAAACGAAAGGAATTCTTTAAAGAATCAATCAATAATAAAAAGGTTTTGATTATTTCTTTATTGGAATTAATGGTAATTAATATTGATTTATGTTTGTGATGCCATAATGGGGAATGGCAAGTCGCAATCTGCCATCTCATATATGAATGAGCACAGCGACCAGAAGTTCATTTACATCACGCCATACCTTGACGAGGCCGCTCGTATCAAGGCCAGTTGTCCGGCCCTCAATTTCGTCGAGCCACAGCAGACGCGCAGGTATGGGTTCAGCAAGCTGACTCACACACATGCGCTCATTGAACGCGGCGAGAACATTACTACCACTCACCAGGCATTTAAGAATTATAGCGAAGCTACACTTAATGCTATACGTGAGCATCAGTATACTCTGATTATTGATGAGAATGTCGATGTGCTGGAAGTGTGTGATATTCATGAAGATGATATAAGGATTGCTGTTGAAGCCGGGTATGTAAAATTTGAAGACAGCAGATATGAGCTTATACGTGATGACTATAACGGGAATGCGTTTCGTGAAATGTTCTGGTTTATGCGTTCCAGACAGATTATGCGCATTGATACAGAAGAGGGCGGGCAGAAATGCAGTCTATACTATTGGGCTCTTCCGCCCGACCTCATCACATCATTTAAAGATGTAATCATACTGACATATCTGTTTGAAGGTCAGAGTCTCCACAGCTTCTTGAAGATGTATGACCTGCCTTATGAAAATATAGGGATTAAGAGAATGCCAGGGGGTGGTTACAGTTTCTCAAAAGATGAGCTGTATACACCTGACTACGTACAGCATATACGGGACATGGTAAAAATAGTCGATCAGCCAAGGCTTAACTCTATTGGAGATGACTACACTGCTCTGTCAAAGAATTGGTTTGGAGCACACGCAGATGAAGCTGTGCCGCAACTGAAAAAGAATATCGACAATTTGTTTAAGAATATCTGGAAAGATTCCGAAGCCGAAGAAAGAATGTGGGCGACGTATAAGACGCAAAAGGATTCTTTAAAGGGCAAAGGGTATACGAATGGATTTGTCGTACTGAATTTAAAAGCATCAAATAATTATAGGAATAAGAGATATCTTGTTTACGCTTGCAACTTATTCATGAACGTAAACGAGAAAATGTTTTACACAAAGAACGGTATAACCGTTGACGAGGATAAATATGCACTATCAATAATGGTTCAATGGATTTGGCGTAGCGCAATCAGAGATGGAGAAGAGATTTATATATATTTGCCTAGTAGCAGGATGCGTAAAATCCTAAACGATTGGATGGATAGTCTGACGGAAGGAGGGAGCGCTGATGGAGTACAGGCGTTGTGAGAATTGCATCTTCTTCGATATCTGTAAAGAAACAGAGGTATGCGAAGATTTCGCTCCGTGTGGTGACGAAGTAGTCGATACATATATACAGGAAGAGATCATTGATGCTGGACGGTTGCAGTTCTATTCAGAATGGAACGCATACGTCTCACAGTATAATGATTTTTAATTTGCATATCATTATAATTTTAAACATTACATAAGGAGTTTTTTATTGAAGGTATTAGAACTGTTTGCAGGAACTCGTTCCATTGGAAGGGCTTTTGAGGAGGCTGGTCATGAGGTTTTCTCGGTAGACTGGGACAGACATTTCGACGGAATAGATTTGTACACAGACATAGGAACGCTTGAGGCTTCCACAATCCTTGAGCTGTTTGGTCAGCCAGATGTTATATGGGCAAGCCCTGATTGCACCAGCTTTTCTGTTGCTGCTATAAGCAGGCATAGAGTCAAGAATAAAGAGACGGGAAATCTTGATCCAGTAAGCGACTATGCAAAGTTCTGTGATTTAGTAGACCAGCACATGATTCAACTAATCAAAGAACTTTCGCCGAAATTCTTTTTCATAGAGAACCCACGGGGGGGGCTGAGGAAGATGACGTTTATGCAGGGCATTCCAAGATATACGGTAACGTATTGCAAATACGGAGACATAAGGATGAAACCGACAGACATTTGGACAAATCATCCAGACCCGAAATTCATACCACCATGCAAGAACGGCGACCCGTGTCACATAAGAGCGCCAAGAGGAGCCAAGACAGGAACTCAGGGGTTAAAGAACGCAATAGAAAAGGGAGTTATACCTCCTCTTCTATGCAAGCATATCGTAGAGATATGTGAAGAATATATAGATTGGTAACATCAATGTGAGGTGATTATAATAAGCAAACAACTTGCTTGTCAGACATACATATATAAGATACACAGCAGTCGACTACGGAAGGCAAAGTGGAATCTTACGCTTCCGATAGAAGAAGCAAGGAGAAACGATGAAGTGATTGCTCTCGCCTCATCGCAGATGCTTAGATGGATAGATGAATTAAATGGTGTCTATGACGCAGACGATAAGGCAAGATACATAAAGCACAGGATACGAAAGATAAGAAGGGAACCGTATAGCGTCCAAAATAGAAAGCTAATCAAGGATCTATATCATGAGCTAGACATATTGCAATTTAAACCAGATTATATGTGTCTGATTATAGATAAAGAAAAAGACTACTACAGAGCGTGCCGCGGTTTCAGTATAAATGGCGTAGAATACCACAGGCTACTTGGTACGAATGGCGGTATCAAGAACTCAACAATAGTATTCGTAAGCGAAAGGCTATACGGCGAGTTATCTAGAAGAGTTGAAAATGGACGTGATCAGGATAAGAAACTGGTAACAGCGAAACTTGAAGCATATAAGGCGTTAACATGTAGCGCATCAAACCCTGTGTCTCTTCCAAATGGAATTATAGTCGTCGACGATGTCGAAACAGAATTCTTATCAGACATTATATATATGACCGATGAGGACTCTGTAGAACCGACAATGGAATTCAGAAAAGACGAACCTATAAAGATGGACGCGTCTGACGGGTTTGGAATCATGCTCCCGTCTCTTGCGGAGAGGTGGAGCTATGAACTAGGTCTTGACTACATAGTTAGTGGATTAAACACGAGGTTCTCATTTGAAAAGGGGATGGTATTCACATTCGACTTTTTGGATTTTGCAGAGAATGTAGCTGGCAAATATGAGATAAAAGATGCGTGGGGCAATACTGTTGACGTTCGAGACGCCGAGCTTATACTTACAACATCAATGGTAAAACTATGGGACAGCTATAAAGACTGTGACGATTACGTCAATACATCTGTTGAAAACGGATATACTTTCGGAATCGCAAAGACATGCCCAAAAGAACTGGAATCAGAGCGTAACCTAAATTATCAATTCATACAAAGTTACGAACTTAACGATGATGATATTGACGAATTGATTGCTCCAACCATGAATGAGATAAAAGATGTTCTAAATGCAGACTGGAAGAAAACTCTCCTATTCCTAAAAGGATCAGGTATAACAGGAGAAAATGTCGAAAGGTCAGCTAATGATTTTATAAAAGCGATTATGATAGACCACCGTATTATCGACGACCCTTTTGTTCAGTCTAATATATATCGCCTGATAAAGAACAGGATCAATGAGGCAAAGGTCGGTGTGATAAAAGTACACGGTAATTTTTCAATCATATCAGGCGATCCGTACCTGCTATGTCAGAACATGTTTGGGCTGGAAAAGACCGGGCTGCTAAAGGCCGGTGAAATATATAACCGATACTGGGCAGATACCGATGCTGATAAACTTGCATGTTTTAGAGCGCCTATGACATGTCATAATAATATAAGGATTGTTCGTCCTGTGAGAAAGCCGGAATCAGATTATTGGTATCAGTATATGAACGCGTGCACCATATTTAACGGATGGGATACAGCGGCACAATCTTTAAATGGTGCGGATTTTGACGGCGATCTTTGTATGCTAACAGACAATCATGTACTGTGTTCAAAACATAAAGCGCTTCCAACATTGATGTGTGCGCAACGTAAGGCAGAGAAACGTATATCTACCGAGGAGGATTTTATAAAGTCAAACATAGAGAGTTTCGGCAATGATATTGGAAAGACTACAAACTGGATTACAAGCATGTTTGATGTCCAGGCTGGGTTTAGACCGAACTCAAAAGAATATGACACTCTCTCGTACAGGATAATGTCAGGCCAGTTATTTCAACAAAACGCTATAGACAAAGCAAAGGGTATCATATGTAAGCCTATGCCGAGGTCGTGGCATGATAAACATGCGGTGTTTAAGATGGAGGCAGATGATGATACGGTAGAGTTATATCGCAATATAGTTGCTACTAAGAAGCCTTACTTCATGAGATATATCTACCCTGCGCTCATGAAAGAGTACAATACTTATATCGGAAATACGAACAGGAATGCTCTCAGGGAGTTTAGGCTAAGTGTCGACGAACTGAATTCAATGCCGAACAAAGATCTGACGCAAAGGCAAAGGGAGTTTCTTCAATTCTATTATAAGCGTATGCCAGTTGGTATTGGCAACTGCGTTATGAATAGAATATGCAGGAAGTTTGAAAACGAGTTTGATGGGTATATCGGTAAGCATAATTCTTCGACAGAATTTGACTATACAATTATGAAGAGTGATGTGCCGTATACACAAAAGCAATATTCGGAAATAAAACGCCTGTATGATGATTATAACAAGAGACTTGCAAGTTATGCTGTATTCTCAGATTATGAGCGCGTCGACGAGACAGACTCGTTTAATGAACTGTCTTCAATGAATGAAGAGTTTAGGAAGGAGTGCGATAAGATATGTCCAAATAAGTTGGCACTATGCAACATAGTCTTGGACATATGCTATAAAAAGAGTTCAACAAAAAGATTCGCATGGAATATGTGTGGCGATGAAATAATAGAAAATCTTCTTATCAATAATAACCGAATAATCTCCTACCCTACACTTGATCCAGACGGCGATATTAGATATTGCGGTGAAAGTTTCAGATTGGAAAGTAAGAGATTGGAGGTACAGGAAGATGATTATTCTGAACGAACGGAAGTGGGCTGAAGAAATAATTGCTACGCATGAATTAGGTAAAGAGAAGTATAGAGCGTTATGTGCTGTAGCAAGATATTACATGGAACAAGGGTATACAAAAAAGGAAGCGAGGGAAGCATTAGAAAAGTTTTTGCTTGAATGTGATCCGACAATATCTATACCAAAATGGTCGAAGACGATTGATTATGCCGTTGTGGCTGGGACAAGATACAAGTCTATACAGATAGATAGTATCAAGGTTACAAAGGAAGAGTTAGATGTAATTAGCAAAATAGAGAGTATGCCAGTACAGCGACTTGCTTTTACTCTGCTGTGTCTCGCTAAGTATTGGGTGGCTGTTAACCCAGAGACAGATTATTGGGTGAATAACAAAGACTCTGAGATAATGAGAATAGCAAATATTAATACATCGATTAAGAGGCAGAGTTTTATGTATAACGAACTTGGAGAGATGGGACTAATTCAATTCTCTAAGAAAGTTGACAACACCAATGTCAGGGTTACTTTTGCTACAGAGGGCGAGACTGTTATAGATATTACGGATTTCGACAACCTTGGATATCAGTATATGAAGTATAAAGGTCTGCCGTATTTTACATGCGAGATTTGCGGAAAAACGCTGAGGAGGCGCAATCCTAAAAAAGGAAGAAAACAAAAATACTGTGATGAATGCGCAATGAAGCGAAAATTACAACAAAATGTTGAATCTGTTATGCGAAAGAAACAGCGTGAAGCCGATAACGAACATAAAGATGAATGAAAAAATAACATGCGAAAAACGTTGTATTTTCAACAAAAACTCGACTTTTGATGAGTTACTATTATGAAAGTAATAAAATAAAAATTTAGAACATATGTTCGTTTATTTATAATTATTAAATATTTATAATAATATCGAGTATTGAAAGAATTTTTCTTAAAGGGGATATGCAACAAGCGTTGCCGATATCCCCGATTTCTTTTTTATTACATATTGACGAAGGAAAGGAGACTCGCCGTGTGGCGGGGTGGGTTTTATACCCTCTGTATTAACAAATGAATTTAGAACAACTACACGGTGAGTCAGACTTAGACTATCAGAGACGTCTGATTTACGGAAAGTTAGTAGACAAGACACTAGCCGATATAGATTTCTCAGAGTTAGCCAATCTTGTGTATGGTCAGGATTATTCAAGTGATGTGGCGAGGCGCATGATGTATGGGTCACGTAAAACACTTGAGCTTGTTGATAAAGAAATGGAGCGGATGAGTGTTGCTACACAGTCATCTGAAAGTGATGTCAAGATCAGGGAGCTAAAGGCTGAGCGCCAGAAGATGTTCGACCAGAGGCGCGAGCTTAATAAAATAGAAAGAGATATTGCCAGGCAGGAATATATAGATTCAAAACTTATCGAGGCGGCTGAGTCGCTGAATGAAACCATCGGCCCGCTTTTCGGAGAAGCTATGTATGCTGACAACGAGATTGAAAATAGCGAAGCTGTACTTGTATTTAGCGACTGGCATTATGGGATGGTCGTAGATAATGTATTCAACAAATACGATACAGATATTTGTAAAAATAGAGTACAGGCTGTTGTAAATAACGCGATTAATAGAATCAAAGTACATAAATGTAATGCTCTTCATCTGATATTACTTGGAGATGCTTTCCACGGAGCAATACATACATCTGTCCGTGTTGCATCTGAGGAACTTGTGGTTGATCAAATTATGCAAGTATCAGAGATTATTGCTCAGGCTATTAACGCATTATCAATGTTTGTTCCGGGTGTATATGTATATACGACATATGGAAATCACGGGCGTGTTGTATCAAATAAGAAGGATAGCATCCATAAGGATAATCTTGAACGTATCGTCGGGTGGTGGCTCAAACAGAGACTTAAAGATAATGAAAGAGTAACCATGATGCCAGACAGTGGAACGGAATTTGTTTTCGTCAACGCGTGTGGTCATGATATATGCGCAGTGCATGGCGATCTTGATTCTGTTAGAACATCGCCAAGACTTCTTACTACACTGTTTTTCAAAGAGTATCAGAAAAATATAGAGTGTATTATTTTAGGTGATAAGCATCATAGAGAAAGTTTTGAGGAGCTAGGCGTTGTGTCTATGATATGCGGCGCTCTTTGCGGATCTGACGATTATGCAAACGAGAAAAGGCTATTCTCAAAACCCAATCAGTTACTTCTTATCTTTGACGAGAATGGGCTAGATGCTGAATATAGAATTAGATGTGATTGAGTCAGTTAACGCTGGCTCTTTTTTAATGAATGAAAGGAAGTGTTTGCGCTGGGTAGAAAGACAAAGAAAAATAATATAACTTCGCCGGAATTACTGGCGCAGGTCAATCCAGAGAATACTCAACTGCTTAAAGAGTTTCTCGACTATCTTAGGTCTGTTGATAGAAGTGAGACTACAATCGATGCTTATAAGAGTGATATCGAGATAGCGTTTGTATGGTGTTTGCAGAATAACGGCAACAAGTTCTTCGTTGATTGGACAAAAAGAAACATTATTGCATATCAGAACTGGTTGCTATATGAAAACGAAAACAGTCCAGCAAGGGTAAGGAGATTAAGGTCGTCTTTATCTTCTCTTTCAAACTTTATCGAGAACATCCTTGATGAGGACTATCCAAACTTTAGGAATATTATCGGAAAGATCGAGGCTCCTATTAATACACCTGTTAGAGAAAAAACTGTGTTATCAGATGAAGATGTGACAGGAATGCTTGATAGGCTCGTCGAAATGAAGCGTTACGACGTCGCATGTCTTACCGCATTAGCCGCGTATGGCGGGAGGCGAAAGGCAGAGCTATGTAGGTTTAAGGTAGACGATTTCTCAGACGAAAGGCTCGTGTGCGGAGGCAGTCTTTGGAAGAGCTCTCCTATGAGATCAAAGGGCAGAGGCAGACAGGGTAAGGTGATTTGCTGTTATACGCTCGCTCATAAGTTCAGGCCATATTTTGATATGTGGATGAAAGATAGAAGTGAAAAGGGGATTAAGAGCGAGTGGCTCTTTCCAAATGCATCTGGCAGTGATCACATAGGAATACCTACAGTTAATAGCTGGATGAATATTTTAAGTAGGATATCTGGCCTTGATATATATGCACATAGTTTTAGACATTACTTCACAACAATGCTTTCTAATGAAGGGCTCCCTGATAATGTAATTAAAGAGGTCGTTCAGTGGAATGATATCAGCATGGTTGGAGTGTATGTCGATAGGAATACCGAAGATACATTAGATATGTACTTTGGTTCCGACGGAATAATAAGGAAAGAGACAAAGACTTTATCTGATTTATAGTCTTTGCATGAGGAAAAGGAATGATACGGTTAAACGAGTTTATAAGTCGTGTAGCGGCTTCAATTAAAAGCGATGGTACAAAGAAGCATGTAAATCTTCCTAGAAAGGCGTTATATGTTTCTGATGATGACGGTAATACGAGAGTATTTTATATAAAAAGTACTAACAAGGATGTTCAGTATACTATTGATGACGTTAAGGTAATTCTTGCTGCTGCAATGAGAACGATGTATGAACTCATACAGTCAGGTGAAAAGGTTCAGTTTAGAGACTTTGGTACATTTGAAGCTAAGTATAGACTCCCTCGAAGATCGAAGCATCCTTGCACTGGCGAGCAAATTGTTATCCCCGGCAGATATATTGTTAAGTATATACCTGGAAACAGAATGAAGGTCGCTGCGAGGATATATGAGAAACTGCAGGAGGGTATTCAGGAGCCTCAAGAGGACTTGTTTGACGAGAGCATATACTTACCAGACGACGAGGACCAGGATGAACATGATGAGCCTGATGGCTTTGAATTGGAGATAGGTGAGGTTGATGACGATGGCGTTGGAAGTGAAGACTGAGAAAGCATACTGCAACAAATGTGGTATGGCATACAGTAAGAGAAGGGGAAACTTTCCAATATGCTACGCTGACACATATAAGGGACTTGGTACACTTCCTATTTGTAAGACATGCTTCGATCAGATGTATTCTAAATATCTGAATGATTGTGGTGAAGCAAAGCCAGCGGTAAGGCAGATGTGCAGAAAACTAGATTTGTATTGGAGCGATTCTATATTTGATACAGTTATGTTAACTGCTACCGCCGCAACTGCAATGACGAAGTATCTAGCAAGAATAAATAGAAGTAGCTATACGGGCAAGAGCTACGACGATACGTTAATCGGAGAGGGCACGATGTGGAACTTTAATGTAAGTCCGACGGTACAAGTGCCAGAATCTCTTGTCGATGTATCATTTGAAATACAAAGTGACGAACAAGACGACGAAGATCCAGTATCAGAAGATATAATCGATTTCTGGGGCGAGGGTTATACTCCGTCAATGTACCGTAAACTTGAGAAACGTAGACAATATTGGATGTCAAAATTTCAAGATGGCACAGAACTTGATATGGGCACGGAGGCTTTAATCAGGCAAATTTGTGCGCTTGAATTAGATATAAATAGAGATAGGGCTGAAGGTAAGTCTGTTGATAAGAATATAAATACACTCAATAACTTACTTGGCAGCGCTAACTTAAAACCAACGCAGATTAAGAGCGATTCTACTGCGTTGAACGATATACCGTTTGGCGTTGGCATTGGATGGTGTGAACAATTCCGTCCGATACCAGAACCGTCTGACGAGTTTAAAGACGTCGACGGTATAAGGAAATATGTGAGCGTTTGGCTGTTTGGGCATTTAGCCAAAATGCTTGGTAAGAAAAATCTTTATTCGAGGTTATATGAGGAAGAAGTTGCAAAGATGAGGGTAGAACGTCCAGAGTTCGTCAGTGAAGACGACGAAGAGTTTGTTGAGGACGTGCTGTCGTCGCATGACAGTGATGAATAATATATGGGTTATAACTTTGACTCAATAGATCCGTCGTATCGTAGAGAGATAGCACGATGCGCCGCTTATTATAGGGCTAACCCACACAGATTTGCAAAGGACATATTAAATCTCGATCTAAGAATATTCCAGCAGATTCTTCTTGTGATGATGAACTGGAGTGTCTCGTTTGTTTTTATAGCATCAAGAGGTTTGGGTAAAACATATCTCTCTGCTATCTTCTGTGTGATAAGGGCAATCTTATATCCAGGGTCAAAGATTGTTGTTGCGTCTGGCACAAGAGGTCAGGCTGTAAATATACTTCAGAAAATATTATTAGAATTGAAGCCGAAGTCTCCAGCTTTGGCTTTTGAAATAGACGAGAAGCAAACTAAATTGAACGGCATGGATGCCCAGATTGTTTTTAAGAACGGGTCGTTCATAAAGGTTGTAACATCTGGAGACAGCGCTCGTGGTAACAGAGCAAATATACTACTAATCGACGAGTTCAGATTAGTTCCAAAGGATACCGTAGATACAATTCTAAGCAAGTTCCTTACTAACAACAGAATGCCAGAATACTCTGAGCTAACTCGTGCTGAGAAACGCATAGAGTACCAGAAGGAACCGAATAAGACATTGTACCTAAGTAGTGCATACTTCTCTGACTCTTGGGCATATGCAAAGTGCGAGAGCACATTTAATATGATGCTCGACGAAAACAGACATAGTTTTGTATGCGGGTTCCCATATCAGCTCGCTATTAAAGAAGGACTGCTAATGGCGGAGGCCGTAGCAGATCAAATGGCTGAGTCTGACTTTAGCGAAGTAAAGTGGTCTATGGAGATGGGCGCTGAATGGTTCGGCGCCGCAGAAGATGCGTGGTTTGATTTTGATTCTATATCAAAGACAAGACGTATTAAGTATCCAATGCTGCCGGGCAGATTGGCAATTAAACTAAAGGATCATCCTTATATAAGAATAGAACCGAAAGCGCACAATGAAATACGAATACTTTCAGCCGATATTGCCTTGATGTCCAGTAGGAAGCATAACAACGACGCTACATCTATCTTTATAAATCAGATGATGCCTACGAAAGCTGGAAGATACATAAGTAACTTTATATATGGAGATACAATTGAAGGAATGCATACCGAAGACCAAGCACTAATGATAAGGAAATTATTTGATGAATACGAGTGCGACTACCTTGTACTTGATGCGCAGGGTGTTGGTAGCGGCGTGTACGATTGTCTTGTAAGGGATATCAATGATCCAGAAACAGGAGAAATATATCCTGCTATATCTTGCTATAACAATCCTGATATGGCTGCACGGTGTACTGTTCCAGGTGCAAAGAAAGTTATATGGGCAATTAAGGCTAGTGCTCAATTCAATTCGGATTGTGCATATAGACTGAGGGAAGGTTTTAGGAGCGGTCGAATCAGACTACCTGTTACTGAGTATGATGGCGAAGAATACTTACGTGAAATTAAAGGATATGATAATCTGAGCCCGTCCGACAAACTTAAATTGCAGTATCCGTATATAAACACAACATTATTAATAAATGAGTTGGTCAAGTTACAGTATGAGGAGACCAACGGAAGAGTATCGTTACATGAACGTAGCGGTATGAGAAAAGATAGATACTCTTCTATTTCGTATAATTATTATGTCGCTACATTAATTGAAAATAAATTGAGTAGACAAAATAATATGAATTCAAGCGTATCAAACATGTTTGTTATTAAACCCCCATCTTATAGCGGAAAGGCGGTGAAAACGTTTGGAAGTAATAACAGACACGGGTGGTTCTAAGCGCGGAAAAACAGATTTCGATAAGTTAGTACGGTTAACCAGTAAATTCTCTTCGATGACCAGACTTATCGCAAGAGATCTTAATAACTATAGAAATGCACCTACATTTTCACTGTACTCCAAAGATGACATTATCAAATATCTAAGCGATCCATATAGATATGAGAGACAGCTTAGAAGAGCTGTTATATACATTTACGGAGCCAGTCCTCACTTCAGGAGGATTGTTCAGTATTTTGTCGGGTTAAGCGACTTAGCTTATATCGTAGAACCATATCGTATTGATCCGAGGAAGGCGAATGTAAGAACGTTAGGTAACAACTACCGCAAGACACTTAACATGCTTTCTTCTATGAATATAAAGACACAGATTCCGAAGGTACTAACGGTATGTTTTAGAGAAGACGTATTCTATGGATACTTTTGGATGTCAAATGATAGTATAACTATCCAGCAGCTACCTAGCGATTATTGCGCAATCTCATCCATTGAGGGTAATGTACCCAACGTCACATTTAATTTCTCATATTTCGATTCGTACCCAGGTCTTTTGGAATACTATCCACAAGAATTCACAACTAAATATAGGATGTATCAAAAGGATCGCGCAACGAGATGGATCGAGTTAGATTCTCCGTATGCGTTTGCTATTAAATGCAATGCTGATATTTTGGATTACGCCATACCGCCATTCGCAGGACTTTTAAGAGAAGTGTATGATCTTGAAGATTATAGAAATATGAAGCTCACGAAGACTGCGCTTGAGAACTATGCGATGATTGGTATGAAATTGCCTATGGATGACGATGGTAACTTCTTGATTGACTTTAAGAAGGCGAAAGAGTTTTGGTATAACCTTGACAGTGTACTCCCAGAGGAAATAGGTTCTGTGCTTACGCCAATGGAAATGACGAAGTTTAGTTTTGAGAAGTCTAACACCGGCGATACAGACACTATTGCAGAAGCGGAGAACAATCTGTTTACTGCGGCTGGTGTATCTTCTCTCCTATTTAATAACCCAAAGGCGAGTGCGAATGCTTTACTGCTATCCATTAAGTCAGATCAGAATATGACGTTTGGAGTTGTGAAGAGTGTTGGCGATGCAATCAACAGACTTATTCAATCTCAAGGGTATGGTAAGAATTTCAAAATAGAGTTTCTTGATGTAAGTACATACAACAGAAAGGAAATTGGTGACGCATATCTTAAGGCTGCGTCGTATGGCCTACCTACGATCAGCGCATATGCGGCGTCGCAGGGAATAGGACAGGCAGAACTTGATTCGATGAGTTTCTTAGAGGGTACTGTGCTTGGATTACAGGATATGTTTAGACCGATAGTTAGTTCGAACCAAACATCTAACTTGCCGGTCGAATCAAATGGGGCCACTGATGAAGGTGGAGCTCCGCAAAAAGATATTGGAGAACTCACCGATGACGGAGAACAAACCAGAGAGGGTGAGTATTAATGGATAAGTTTATTTATGTCTTCAACAATACAGATAAGGAGTCATTGCTGGCTCATGGATATCTGTTATTAAAAGAAGATTATAATAATAATATTTTTATATTTGACGCAAATAGTTCTGATAAACAGTTTGCGCTGTCGGATGTGGATAGTTATATAGCATCCGATACTCTTACATTTTAATTGATTTAATGACCCTGCTTATTGCAGGGCTTTTTTTAATTGGAGGGTTAGGATGGCTAATAAGGTTTTAAATCTTACGTTCGCATCATCTCTAACCAATCTGTGCGAAGTGAATTCGTCATTTGATTCCGGCGTATTACAAATAGCATATGTCGGAAAAAATAGAAATCAATCTTCTATCTCCAGGGCTGTATTTGAAAGGGCTATCCCGTCTATGAGTAATGTCCCTGTCGTAGCCAACTATAGTGTTGCCGAAAATACTATAGGCGGTCATGACATGGGAATTGTAAAGAACGACAGCGGGGATATTCGTCTCGTCAATTTTACTGAGCCACTTGGTGTAGTACCCGAAAGCCATAGGGTTTGGTTTGACGATGTAGAAGAAGATGACGGAACCGTTCACACTTATATGTTTACAGATGTTCTGCTTTGGAAGAGACAGCCTGCGTACTTCAAGATTAAGAGTGATGGGCTGACCAAGCATTCTATGGAGATCACTGTTAAAGATGGTCATAAAGAGGATGACGTATACGTTATCGACGATATGGAGTTTACAGCATTTTGTCTACTCGGTGACGACGTAGAGCCATGCTTTGAGTCGTCTTCGTTAGAAGTATTCTCCAACAATTTTAAGAAGCAGATGTCTGAGATGATGCAGGATTTAAAGGATTCATTTTCAATCGATACGTCTAATGACGTTGAAGATAAACACCCACAAAAATATTCGATGGAAGGAGGAGAAAAGGTATTGGACAAGAACGAACTGATTGCTGAATACGGTATTGATGTAGAGTCTCTTGATTTTTCTATCGATGACCTTACATACGAAGAGCTAAGGGAAAAGTTTGAAGCAATGAAGGTTGAACAGGCCGCTGCTGGTGATGAGAATGGTACTGGTGGAGAACCTGAGGCCGAAGAGACTTTCGCTCTGACAGGTCAGCATATTGAAGAGATTCGTAGACAGCTTACGACTGAGACAATCGAGATGTCATGGGGAACCGAGCCTAGGTATTGGTATATCGACTGCGATATTGCCGCAGGCGAAGTGTATGCATGGGATCAGAAGGATTGGCTTATGTATGGATTTACGTATAGCGTAGACGGCGACGCCGTTTCTATTGATTTTGATTCTAAGAAGCGTAAGAAATATGCAATCGTTGATTTCGAAGGTGAGCAGGACTCTCCTATCGCTGGCATCTTTGCCCGCGCAGAACAAGCTATCAAAGACAATGCCGAGTGGGAAGCAAAATACAATACTGCCTCCTGCACTATCGCGTCTATGGAGACTGAGCTCGAAGCGCTTAGGAGCTATAAACTCGATATTGAAAAAGGCAAAGCAGATGAAGCAAGAGCAGCTCTGTTTGCCAATTTTGTAGACCTCGAAGGAATCGAGGCATTTGATGAACTTAAAGGAAACTGCTCTGATATGGAACTTGATGTTCTTGAAGAGAAATGCTATGCGCTACGTGGAAGATATGGAACGCAAGCTAAGTTCTCTGCTGAGACACAAAAGTCTCCAAAGCAAAAAGTAGTTAAGACTACTGATTTTTCTAAAGACCCTTATGGCGGAGTCGTTGAAGAGTATCTTGGAAAAAGACAATAATTACAACTATTTCTTCGGGTTGATGCCCGGATTTTGTAATGATTCAAGGAGGAAATAATTATGGCAAATAAACATGCCGTTGTCAGAACTGACAGACTTACTGGCACAGACGATCGTGCTCGTCTTATCTCTGTACGCTATCAGCCTTCTGGCACAATGACTGCTATTGAAAATGGTAACGTTGTCCTTGTAGGTGAACTTGAGGCAGGTGCTAATGTTATCAATCGTGAAATCTTTAAAGGTGGCACCCCTACTGCATCTTCTGCACTGCGTGACATTGTACTGATCGCTACACCAGAAGTTATGTATGACGAGAGGCTTAGAAATCTTGACGAGTTTATTAACGAAGCTGGCAGGATTTCCAGGGGTTATCGTCTGCACACTCATGATGTATTCTCTGTAACTGCTGAAGCTCTTGAGGCTGCTAACGCAAATCTGCTTGCAAAGGGTAGCGTTGTCGAGCTTATGGGTGGAACAAAGATGAAAGTTGTTCAAACTGCTACTAGTGGTTCTACTACAATCGGCAAGATTATCGATGTCAATGTCGTTGGTCGTTACACCTACTATGCGATCGAAGTACAGTAATAATAGGAAAGGTGGTAAAGAATAATGGCAAATATTAATGATATTGTAAAACTCGCCGTTGATGCATACAAGGGCAATCTTGAGAAGTACTCTCTGAGAGATTCTCAGGAGACAATTAAACAGGCTCTGATCGAGGCTAATAATGGTAGCACCGTTCTCGACTATAGAGCAATTCGTGATGGTAAGTGCTCTGGCCTTTTCACCATCATTGAGGAAATCCTGTCCAGAACCGTAGTCGAGGGTCTGCAGGAGAATGACTTCTTCAACGCTTTCGTAGATTTTAGAAACGTTGCTGAAGGCGATATGAATGAGTTCGTTGTTGAAGATAGCGTTCTGTTCGTTGTTGACGAAGTTGCAGATGGCACTCAGGCTCTGCGTAGGCAGAGACTTGGCGGAGAAAGTTCTGTTGCTATCCCTACATCCATGAAGATGGTTCGTATTTATGAGGAACTGAATCGCGTTCTGTCTGGTAGGGTTGACTTCAATCATATGATTAACCTTGTTGCAGAATCCTTCAATGCTAGAATTCTGAATGACATTTATACTGTTTGGGCTGGTGCTACTGCTCAGGATATGGGTGGTGTTACTTACTTCCCTACCGCTGGTACCTATAATGAAGACGCTCTGCTTGATCTTATTGCTCATGTAGAAGCTGCCGCTGGTGGCAAGACTGCTACTATCCTTGGTACAAAGAAGGCTCTTAGGGCTCTTAAGGAGTCCATCCAGTCTGATGGCGCTAAGGACGAACTTCACAACTTTGGTTACTATGGTAAGTTCTACGGAACACCTTGTGTCGCTATCCCTCAGAGACATAAGGTTGGAAGTACTCAGTTCCTGTATGCCGATGACATCCTGACCATTGTTGCTGGCGACGACAAACCTATTAAGTTTGTTTACGAAGGCAATCCCATTGTCCTTATGGGCGATCCTATGACAAATATGGACTTCACTCAGGAGTATCTGTATGGAGTTAAATACGGCCTTGGCATCGTTCTTGCTGGTGGCAACGCAGGTATTGGACGTTACGAATTTTAAAACTAATATAATTAATGCGGGGTCAGCAACGGCCCCGCGTTTTGAATGAAAGGAGAAATATGGCAAGAAGAAAAGCAGTTGACGAAACAGCTGATATTACAAGTGTAGAGGCTGAATCCAAACCAATCATTCCAAAAGATATTGACCCTAATACAATGGTATTGGTTAAAAACGGCTTTCATGGTCCGCTGATTTATGTTAGCTCTAGGACTAATGAAAGAGTTGTATGGAATGAGTTTGGTGACGAGCAAGAGATGGAACTTAAAGAGCTTCGCAACGCGAAAAGTTCTGCGAAGAAGTTCTTCGAAAATAATTGGTTTATGTTTAGCGACGAATATAAATGGGTAGTCTCCTATCTTGGGCTTAATAAATATTATAAGTATGCTGTCAAGTTGGAAGACTTTGACGAGATATTTGAAAAGAAGCCAGAAGAGATAGCCGATATTGTTTCTAAGATGACAAATGGGCAGAAACATTCGCTATCGTACAGAGCTAGACAGCTTGTTATGAACGGAGAAATTGATTCAAGAAAGATGATTGCGGCTCTTGAGGAAGCTCTCGACACTGAATTTATTGAGAAGTAAGGAGGGCTATTATGACCATTCCTTATGATACTTTTAAAGGTGCGTTCTTATCAAAAATTACAGAGTATGAATTATACAACATGTACGATTCTGGAGATGACGATGTAGCAGACGCTATTGTTGATGGCTGTATGAAAAGAACTGTGTCTAATTCTATGTTTAAAAAGGTATTTGGCATAGACTTCCTTGGTAATGCTGATGATGATAGTAGAGCGTTTAATGTAGATATTAAAGAAGACGCACTAGACGAAATTGTCGATATTGTTTCTGAAGGTATGGTAGAGCATTGGCTCAAACCATATTTATATAATCAGGAGAATTTACAAAATATTCTCAACACAAGAGACTATACTATGTACTCTCCTGCAGAGCTTATTCTGCGTATCGGGAACGCACACAAACAGGCTCATGCTAACTATGTGCACCTCATCCGTGAACATAGTTATAATGTCGGAGATTTAACGAGTCTTCATTTATGATGGTGAAAATTAGAACCGGTGACGAAATAGACTCCGCGTTTCTTTGTAACTATTTCAATACTCTCGTGAATCAGTTTTTTAAGATTCTCCCGATGCGAGAGGACAATGAGGAGTCGCTATTCACTTATATAGAAGAGTTGCAGGAGGAGCTAGTCGGTTTCTCTAAACTGTTTGGTGGCTTATTCGAGTACGACCAATCGTTTATATCTCTGATTAGCATTCTTCAGTACATGATTGACCACCCAGAATGTCAAGTGATCACTACCAGGCGAAAAGTTTTTAGAGCCATTTCGATTTGTAACAAACTCAAAGCGAAATACGGAGAGGTTGGTGGTAACGATGAACAGCGTTGATGTTTATACCAGACGAATTGAACAAAGAGGTGGAAGTCGTAGAGGCTCTTTTAAAAATCATGCAATTCATTCTATAAATACATTCTTGCCAGATAATCTATCGTACACGACAGTGCCGATAGATGGCATAGAGCAAACGGTAGCAATAATTAACTCTGATAACCTGGACGAAAAAACAATTTTATCTATGCCTGGTGAAACTCTTAGGCATGGTGGTCTTGTAGACTGGATGGATAACTATTGGATTATATACGAACTCGACGCAAACACTACGCTATATCAACGAGGCATACTGTGGCAATGCAACTATCTTCTGAAGTGGGTGTCGGAAGACGGTGAAATTCATGAGCAGTGGTGTGTCGTTGAAGACGGCACAAAGTACCTTACTGGTGAAATGGAGGATAGAAACTTCATTGTAACAAGAGGCGACGCTCGTATAGCAATCACAATGCCGAAGAATGAACAAACAGTAAAACTCAATAGAGAGAATAGATTTATTGTAGATGATCCAGAGTCAGAAAAGATGCTATGTTTTATTCTTTCCAAACCGCTTAAGGTTGGACATCAATATGGAAAGAATAATACAACAGACGGGGTATTCAAATACGTCCTGCAGGAAGTCACTGCTACCGGAGACGATAACTTTGAATTAAGAGTTGCGGATTATTATAAGTACTATCCGAAAGAAAACAACGCTGACGACACAACAACACCGTCAGATAATCCTACTACAGAAGGGAGCTATTGGCTATAATGCAACTTGAGGATTTTTACGATTATAAAAATAAATTCATGGAGCATATTCTGACAAACGAAAAAATAGTTTCTCTCCTATCTGAGAAGGATGAGGACGGCAATGACATATATACATTAGAAAACTCTAAGGATTTGATGTACAAGCAGGTGTTCCCGTTCTTATATGTGCCAGAAACGGTTCATGACGGATGTACATATATATGTTGCGATGTTGATGTTCAGGAAGCTCAAGATAAAACTTATTACGAAGCAGTCATTTATGTGTGGGTGTTCGCCCATAGGAGCAGGCTGCGGTTGCCTAATGGTGAGGGCGTGAGAACCGACAAGCTATGTTCTGAGATTGCTAAAACAATAAATGGAAGTAGGGAGTATGGGCTGGGAGAACTTGATTTCTTTATGACGAAGAGGTTTGCACCTGTGTCAGATTATGATGGTAAGCAAATGTACTTCTACGCAACAGAATTCAACAGACAATACAATCCAAATAAATTTACTCCCTCAAACAGAAAGGGCAGATAATGCCTACACTAAATATGCTTTACAGGCATGAGTACGCCATAAACGATAAAATAACAATTAGAGTACCATACGTCGGAGAGGTTCTCGAAGATGAGGATGAGTACTATAACATTGTTACTCTTCTCACGGCTACGCCATACGATTTAATGGTAGAGCTAGACGATATGGGTTTAGATTTTACATCAATGAGTGATTATGATTTGTTCCTAATAGTGTTTATGTCGATAAGGGGACTCGATACAAGATATATTTTTGGCAATTTAGACTTGACGAAATTCAATCTTGAATTAAATCCACAGAACAATAAGCCGATATTGGTCGATCATGAAAACGATATTGTTATAGATAGAGCTATACAAGGACAAATAGCTGCCACTCTAAGAAAGATTCACCACTTAGAGAGGAATAAGCGTAAGCCTGCAAACGAAGAAGCTAGGAAGTATCTCCTAGAAAGAGCAAGGGCGAAGAAGAAACGAAGTAAAAATCGACTTCAAGATTCTGAGCTCGAATCGCTAATAATTGCTATGGTTAATACCGAGCAATATAAATATAACTACGAAGAAACTTTGTCTCTTACTATATATCAGTTTAACGAAAGTGTTAAACAGATAATCAAGAAAGTTGATTATGAGCATGTAATGAACGGAGTTTACTTCGGTACAGTAGATTACAAAGGGCTAAGTCAAGACGAAAAGAATTGGCTTATCCATAAATAATAATTAGGAGGAATTGATATATGAATATCGGTGATCTTACAATTACCAGCCTTGAGACCATCACAGCGTTCAATGTTACTACTGGCGCTTACAAGTTCACCCTTGATGAGCTTCAGAATGCGACAATTCAGAACAGCCAGGAGACTCAGGAAATTACTGGTAAGGGTGGTCGTAGACTTTCCACTCTTAAGAGAAATAAATCCGTTACCGTTTCCGGCACCAATGGTATGATTTCCGGTGGTCTGCTGGAAGTTCAGACTGGTGGTACTTTTGAAAACAAGACCACTCAGGTACTTTGGACTGATTATCTGACTGTTAAATCCAATGCGGCTACAACCAACTATAAGGCAGTCGGTACAGCCGGTGCTGAAATCGAAGAGCTGTATATTAAGAATAATGACGGTACACTTGGTACAGAGCTTGAGCAGGCCGCTTCTGCAGCCGAAGGCAAGTTTGCGTATGATCCTTCTACGAAGGCTCTTACATTCTCTGGCGTAGCAGACAACACTGAGATTGTTGTTTATTACAAGAGGAACATTACTGCTGATGTCCTGTCCAACGAGTCCGACAAGTATTCTGAGAAGGCTACACTGTATATTGACGCTCTTGCAGAAGACAAGTGCGCTAATGTATATCGCGTTCAGTTCTTCATTCCGAAGGCTGACTTCTCTGGCGAGTTCCAGATTGAGATGGGCGATAACCAGGCAACTCATGACTTTGAAGCAGAATCTCTGGCAGGTGCCTGCATTAGCGGTAGCTCCAGTCTGCTTTGGACATACACTGTATTTGGTGTAAATACTGAGGACGCTGCTTAATTAAAAATATTTTACAGTATGATCTGTAATACAAAATGGGGCGCTTAGAAAACTAAGCGCCTCAGAATTTAAGGAGGAATCGAAATGGCGGGTGGAAAAAGAATCTGCAAAGTATGCGGTAAGGAGTACGATTATTGCAAGACTTGGCTTAGTGAAAATAAGTTTAGATGGCAAGATGTTGCTTGTTCCGTAGAATGCGGAGCTAAGTATTTTGCCGACATCGAGGCTTCTCGTAATAAAAGTGCTGAGACTGAGGAGGCCCAAATAGCTCCTAAGAAAACTTCTCGCAGAAAAAAGAAGGCTACAGAGATAGTTACAGAAGTCGAGTAAGTTATATCAGCCAGATAAATTTCGGTCACATCTATTAGGTGTGGCCTATTTTATTGGGGTGATTGGAATAGATAAAGAGATACAACTTATAATTGATAATAATGCTATTGATAGATATGCAGAGTATTATTTCAGTTTACATAAAAAGGCGCATAAAAACCCAATACCATATCCATACCATGAAAGTATAAATACATGGATGATTATGAGAAGACCTATGATGAACGCTTTAAAACAAAGGTGGAAAGATTTCGTTCAGTGGCTTATATCTGAACAAGGTTACGATAACCTACGTATTGATAGATGCGAGATACACCAAAAAGTTTTCTATCCTACCAAGCGGAGAAGAGATATTGATAACTCTGTCCCAAAGTTCATATTAGACGGACTGGTAGAAAGCGGAATGATTATAGACGATAGCTATAATCATATTGTCAAACTTGTATTGGAGTGCGGATTTGATAAGGATAATCCGAGAACTGAAATTATAATATCGGTGTTAGATGAAGATACATCTACTATCAATAAAAATATAGATGAATGAAAGGAATATTTGAAATGGAGAAAATTAGTGCTGACGCATTTGTCGCAAATTATGCGACAACTGATGAATATAAAGAGATTGAGTTCTGTGACACATCGTTTATGTTAAGAGAGCACGTAGATATTGAGTCAATGATGAAAATCGTTAACACAGTTGTAAAGGCTTGTTTTATTGACGACGGAGAGTTCAGACCTGAACTTAAAGACTTTGTATTTAGGTGGCAAGTTATTGAGGAATATACAAATATTAAATTACCAGAGGAGACACGCGATCAGTATAGGTTTGTATATGAATCCGGTGTTTTCGGTACGGTGATGAACGCTATTGACAACGAACAGATTAATGCGATCGTTAGAAGTATCGACGAGAAAATTCGTTATATCGCCGATTCTAATATAAATGAATTAGAGAGCAAGCTCAATGAATTGTATAATAGTGCTAAAGTGCTTGTTGATAGAATTGAGGATTCTATGAGCGGTGTAGACAGTGATACAATTACTAAAATCGCATCCGCGTTTTCTGGTGACGGTGCAATCAACACAGAGGAACTTGCAAAGGCGCTTATCGCTGCAAGAAATTGACTGCATTAGCAATAAATAAATATTGACAACGATAATCTAAGGATTGGCTTTCGCCAATCCTTTTTTTTAATAGAGGGACGAAATGAAGATATTGGGCGACGATGAATTATTAGGTGTTGTAAGAGATGTTACAAGTGATGTCGTCACTATAAGATGGCGCAACAAAAGTATACAAGTAAGAAAATTACTTTCATATGCCGAAGAAACAGAGCTCGTTAAGAGAATATTGATGTGTTGTAGTCATATCGATGGGGACGACGTGTCGTTTATACCTGAATTATTTGACATCTCATTTAGGGCAAACATTGTTTCTGCGTATTCAATGATAAAGTTACCAGATGATTTAGAGAAGCAACATTTAATTTTATATGGCACTGATTTATACAATTGCATTCTGTCTGTAGCAAATAGCTCACAGGTAGAAACGATAAAAAACATTGTTGAATATTATTTAGATTATAGAGGTTGATATGGCCTATGATTATGAAGCTGCCTACTCAGATTTTATTGAAAAGATAAAACGAAGAGTAGAGGAAGCGCTAGATAAGGCGTTTAAAGACGCATATGCGGAGTTTTTCAAACTAATTGACGCAAAAATAAAAGAGATATATACAGCAGCCGCAGATGATTTTTATAACGCATATGACCCAATATTTTATAAAGAAGAAAGACGTGGCAGCTTAAGAGAGATGTTAGTAACAGAAGTCACATACGACTCGTTTTCTGGTGAATTTAAGGACGACGGGATAACCAACAGAAGAGGCGGGTCTTTGTACAATCAGGTTTTTAAGGAGGGGTGGCACGGTGGTGCGTCGACTGGACCGCGTCATCCAAATGAAGGTGTACCGTGGTACAGAACACCACATCCGAGCAGGGCCAAGAAGTCAAAAATACATCCAAATAAAAAGCAAAGACCATGGGTCAGATGGAGCAGGTTTAGTGCAAAACAAACTAAGTCCACATACGAGATTTTTATGGAAAAGAAAACTGAATATGAAAATAGCCCAGAATATGATGCAGCTTTTCAACAAATATTAGCAAAAAAACGTAACGAATATTTAAAACAGATATAAAGGTGGTGAGATACAAAAATGGGAGATAAATTTACAATGAAGACCCCCAGTAGTGGCGGTACAACATTTGAGCCTGCGCGTCAACAGGTTGTTGTCCAAATCATAGGGGAAGATAAATTAAAGAGCTTTGCAAGGACATTAAATAACATAGCACACGGAATAGACCTTAATAAATACTGGAAGGGCCAACAGGATCTCATTAATGATGTATCTAGGGCTTACGCTAATTATATGGACAATGTGTCCGAGGCGTCTAGCGCCGACCTTATTAAGAACTTTAATGCGCTAAAAGCTACGGGTGCGGATATCTCTAAAATTTTTTCAAACTATGAAGACATATCTAGCGCCTATACAAACGCAAGTAGATCTTATGGAATGATAGCAAGTTCGTTCTCTGAGGCAAATTTTAGAGACGCATTTGACTCCATGGAATTTATGAAAGGCATGGGTGTAGACCTAAACCGCGTATTCGAGCAACTTGGAAATGCGTCATTTGTAGAAAATATTACGAAACAGCTGGAAGAGTCGTCTGTTAAATTCGATAAGGTAAAGTCAGATCTTGAGTCAACAAGACAAAAATTAGAAGAAACACAGGCTCAGCTCGAACGTATGAAGACCGGCGACATATTTGTTGGATATGAAGACGAGATACTAACATTAAGAGAGAAGGTTGCAACCCTAAGGTCAGAGAACGCAAGATTATCTACCGATTTTGAGCTTGCTAAGGAGAAGGCTGAATCTGAATTCAAATCGTTTTTAAGGGTAAACGAAATACCTTTTGAGGATATAGATGGATACGAAAGATTTAGTGACATATTTGACAATATAAGAGAAGGCGCACTCTCTGGCAAAGAAGCCATAGCCGCGTTCAAACAGGAATACCGTACAGAGTGGGAAGGAGTAATTGGTCGTGGCGGTGATATAACCGGTGGTATTAACGCTGAAGACATGCAGGCTATTCTATCGAGTATAGATAATGTGAAGTCTGGACTCGGATCAATGCTTAAAACATTAAGCGATTCTATGGGTACGACAAGTACGGTATCTCTTAACCTAAACGAATTATTATCACAGCTAAAAGAAATCGCCAATGAGTATGGGACTTCTAGTACGATAGATGATATCACCACGTCTTTGCGTATGCTTATAGATTCTATGTCTGAGCTTGGAAATGTAGCGCCTGAAAGCATTAATGGCATGGCTGCTGCATTTAAAAACATCAGGTCGATTAATGGTATAGAGGTCGATCCAAAGGCGATTGACACTATTGTAGAAGGATTAAGAAGTCTATCAACTATAGACGACGTCGGCAAGCTGTCTGTAATATCAAATATCGATTTTAGTAAGTACGCAAATCTAAAAGTTACCAAAAGTTCACTAAACAATCTATATACATATCTATCTTCTATTGCAGATATCAATGCAGATAAATTAATGGCAATATCTCAAATAGATTTAAGTGGCCTAGCAGGATTAAAGTTTACAGCCGGAAACGCCGATAGCTTTTTATCCCTGACTGAGACTATAAAAAATCTAGGTGATTCCACGAATACATTCGGCGGTTTTGGAAATCTTATAACAGAACTTAATAAGCTAGAAGGAATAAAGCTAACAAAGGCTACATCTGAAAACCTTACTAATTTATTGAATGCAATAAATAATCTTCACATTGATGCAAATATCAATCAATTGCAGTCATTAGATTTTTCAAATTTTGCGAATATTAAGATAAATAAAGGGTCGCTGAAAAATCTTGCCGAGTTTCTTCCGGCGATAGCTAATAGTTTGTCTGCTATAAATGGGGTTAATTTAGAAAATGTAGATGCGCTTTCAAAAATAGATTGGGGAAACTGGACTAGTTTTGATGTTAAGCATGAAAGCATTGAGCAGTTTGAAAGATTAATAGAGAAAATAAGTGGTGCTCAGGTTGCAGTATTTAATACGGGGGATCAGCAATATTCTTCTAAGAAATTAGAAGAGGGCACTGCTAGATATGCAAGGGCGTTATCTGCTGTCGACAAAGCGCTTGTCTCGGCAAGAGAGAATGCAAGGAAATGGACAGCTGCTCAAAACGGTAAGTCATCAGGTGCATATACTAAATTACAAGGCTCAATAACAGCATTAACTACATTAAAAGAAAATATAGAAAATTATTCTGGCTCAAAATTTAGAGAAGAGCTTGATAAGATAAATGCTGATATAAACGAAGCAATCAACACAATGTCTGAAAATAATGAGCGTTTTAATGCAGACGTAATGAAAAAGGGCAGTGTTGATTATTCAAACGCTCTTGCACAAATTAGCAATGCGATTAAAGGAGTAGAGTCTCAGTCAGATAGATTTAAGAACATTTTCGCCGGGACCGAGGTTGGTGCTGATAAACTTGCATCGCTCGATGCTATTGTAGGGAAGCTAAAAGAGCTAAATACAGCAATTACCACAGGCAGTGGTATCTCAAAAGATTCCTATAAAGAAAGACTTGCGAAAATTAAAGAAGAGGCTGCAAGTCTTAACGAAGAGCTATCGAAATTAGCCAGAGAACAAAAGGGTACTCTGGTCGAAGGTACTAAGGGATATAATGATGCGCTTACTAAACTGAACTCGATGCTAATTCAAGTAACAGAGAACAGTGAGAAGTGGGATGCATCAAAGAATGGTAGAACATCTGCAAACTACGAAGAGTATATAGCTCAGGGCGAAGCAATTCGTCAGTTAATGAGTGATATACAAGCTGGCAATGTGACACAGAAAGAATTCCAAGAGAGGTCTGCTGAAATTGCCAGAACAATGAAGGAAAACGAGGCGGCAATAAGAGCCGAGGGTGAGGCTGTTAAGTCACTCGGCAGTTCATTCCAGGGCGTACTCGGCGTATTGCTTAAATATTTCTCTCTTACTAGAATAATGTTTGCGGCTATTAACAAGGCGAAGGAAATGGTCAACACTTCGATGGACATCGAAAGTGCTATGACGAGAATTCAAATTGTTACAGGCTCGACAGACGCACAGATGGAGCACTTCTTCGAGGCGACAGCGGCTCAAGCTAAATCGCTTGGTAAGAATCTTACTGATGTAGCAGGTTCTATTGAGACATTCAGTAGACTTGGATATTCTATAAGTGATGCATCAGAGCTGTCGAAGTACGCTACTATCATGTCTAACGTCGCTGATGTTGATGTTGATGCGGCTACGACCGGTATAACTTCTATTATTAAAGGCTTTGACATGAAAGCCAGCGATGCTGAGCATGTTAGTGACGTTCTGGTACAGGTCGGTCAGAAATACGCTATTTCTGCCGAGGAACTTATGGAAGCGTTTGAGCGTGGCGGTGCAGCATTAAATGCTTCCGGAACTTCGTTCGAAAAATCTGCCGCTCTATTTGCGGCTACAAACGCATCGTTACAGAACGCTGCGACAACCGGTACGCTGTGGAAGACAGTATCTGCCCGTATCAGAGGTGCAACTACAGAGCTTGCTGAAATGGGCGAAGAGACTGACGATGTAGCATACGGTCTTTCTAAATATAGAGACGAAATCAAGGCGTTAACTGGTGGAGTCGACATCATGGTCGATGACGAACATTATAAAGATATGTACGATATCTTTGTTGAGTTAGCGTCCGTTTGGGATACAATCGAAAGTGACACAAATAGATCTCGTATCGCAGAAATATTAGGCGGTACTAGAAACCTATCGGGTATATCTTCTACTATCCAAAATATTGCCGACGCAATTAATGCATATGACGACGCAATGAATGCGAGCAAGGTATCTGAAGAAGCAAATGCGTTATATATGGATACTGCTCGTGCTCATGCAGAACAGCTCAAGGCTACGTTCCAGGAGTTATCGGCTGATTTAGTCAATACTGATTTAATAAAGAGCGCTATAGACGCACTTAAAACTGTTCTTGAGCTCATAGATTCTATTATAAAGAAGTTCGGCGGGTTTACTGCGCTACCGATCGCTGGGCTGGTAGCCACTATCATGGAGATACATGATCTAGGTGGATTTAAAAGTTTCAGTGATTTTACAACTGCAATTGGGCTTATGGCGGAAAACGCTGTAGCTGCTGTTAGTTCAATTGGTTTATTACAGGCTGCATTAACATCTCTTGGTGTGGTTATTGCTGGTATAGGAATAATTGCACTTATCTCATACTTCGATAATCTAAACCATGCTGTCGACAACGCAAGAAAGAACATGGAAGATACTGCGTCTGAGTATGAAAACGCTAGGAGCAAAACCGAAGGGCTAAAGCGTGAATTAGACGAAGCGAGAACAGCGTATGAAAATCTTGAGACTGCATCTCATATTGAATATGTCGATGAAACAGAACTTGAGAAGTTAAGAGAAGCAACGGAACTTCTTCAACTTCAGTATGATATTGCAAAAAGAGAAGAAGAATCGAAGGCTATAGAGGCCGCCGACGCGGCTGTTAATGCGTATCGTACAGAGTTTAAAACTCCTGCAAGTGAAGATAAGTATAGGGAATATTATACTGGTAATAGAGACTATGGGACTGTAGCTTTACCTAATTTGACAGCAGACCATGGCAATATATCCGCTATGATTGCCGCAGTTGATGTGTTCAGAGACTTACGCGACGAACAGGAAGAGGGTTCTGATGAGTGGCTTGAGTACGGAGAGGCTGCGAAAGAGACAGAAGACATTATATGGGATCAGGTATCAACGCTTCTTGAGTATAAGAAAGCGATAGAGAGTATACCAGAAGAACTTCGTACAGACAGGCAAAAATCTACACTTGATGAAATAGCGGCATCTATAGACTACATACAGTCGAAACTTGGTAGTCCATTAGACGACGTAATTAGTGGCACATCTGCAACGTATGACAAGGCTATAGAGAAGCTACGCGGATATGTCGACGAAATGGTAGACGCCAATGTCGAAGAAGGTAACAAGAGATATAAAGAAGCGCTTGACGATCTAGCTAACTATGGCGTTGATGCGTCGAAGACTGTGTTCGGTAATATAGACCTAGGGAACAGACAGGTGTTGACATGGACAGAAGACATGCTGTCTAAGTATAAAGATGAGCTAGAGTCTTGGGGGCAATCTGTAGAAGAATTAAAAGGAGGCGTTTCGACTGTACTCGGTTCGTCTAGTGATTTTGGCGGATTGGAAATAGCGTTCTCTCCTATTCTCCAGACTGAAGACGGCCCTGTTTTACTAGGTAAAGAAACAGTAAATACTTATATAAAAGATCTCATAGCCGAACTTAGCAAAGACGGCGGAGAATGGACCAGCGAAGACCTGCTTAAATTAGATGCTAAAGGTGCGACTGTCAATGGTAGAAAGATAAAAAATATCATTGCAGACATCGGAGATACTGCTAAGGATACTGGCGAGGTAATGCATTATCTCGGAGAAGACGGCGAGATTGCAGACGCGCTCAGACAGATTGACGATGCAAATAAGTTAGCTGCTATGTCTGCAGAGGACTTTGTAAATGCATACGGATCTAATAATACTATAAATGATATTGTCGAAGAAGCAATCGCACTTGGAATTGCAGCAGATGATTCAGATTCAGAATTAAGTGAGCTGGCGACGAAACTATTTGATGTTGGGATAATAGGAAGCGATACCGCTGGTGAGCTTGGAAATACAGTTCTTACGCTTGAAGAGTTAAGCGGAAAAATAAAAGAGTTTTCTGAATTCCAGGATAAGCTGACAAGTGCCATGGACGCATCCAAGAGCGCTGTTGGTCTTAACACTGAGCAAATTAACGATCTTAAGGACGCATACGGAAACCTCGAAGGCTTTGATGCCGCAAGACTATTTGAGACAACGTACAATGGTGTACATCTTAATGAGGAGGAACTTAAGAGGCTTAACGAAGAAGCAGCCAATAATAAGCTAGCTGATTTGTATACGACTCTAGCGTCAAAACTTGATGAGTATCACAGGGTTCAAGCCGAGGGTGGTGATACGTCTCGGATCGAGGACGAGATATACGACACGGAGCTTCTCATTTCACAATACGAAGGTCTTACGTCGGCATATAATACATACCTATCTGCTAAATCTGGAAAGAAAGAAAGAGATAGTTACGAAGGGATAGGCGACGACTATGAAGAGATGAAAAAGATTCTCGACATGGGCTGGTACGGTGATGATTCTCTTAACTCCTATCTTGATCTTATCCTCTCGAAGGCTGCTAGAACTGGTGACGCTGTTAAAGATTTCGAGCGTCTTAACAAGACAATAGAAGGAACATCTCACAGTATACTTGACTACTGGCAATACGATGAAGATTCTAAAGAACTTGCTAGCGACGGATTGTTTAATTTCTTAAAAGACGTCAACAAGAAATTTGGTGATACGTACGCAAGTGTCGAAGACGGCAATTATGTATTCGATCTCACTGGTAATAAGTTAAACGAGGTTGCAGATGCGTTCGGAATGTCTGCTGAAATGATACAGATATTTGAACGCGCTCTAATTGACACCGGATCTGTTGTCGTATTAGATAATGACAGAATCGAAGAGATAACTGGTAGTCTGAAAGATCTTCAGAACGCTGGCGAAATTAGTCCAGACATAGATCTCAATTTTGACTTAGCCGAGATGAGCTTAGAAGATATACAAAGTAAAATCAAAGAGCTTAACGAAGCAAAAGCAAAAATAAATGTAGAAACTGACGAAGATGGAACTAGAAAGCTACAGCTTCTTGATGCCGCTGTGTCGGCGTTACAAAATAAAGCTGTCAACCTAAAGATAAACACTGCGATAGAGAATGGCGCTACCGTTGAAGAACTGATGAATATGGACGACGAGACACTTAAGTCTACGCTTAACATAGAAGTGAACGGAGATACAGAGCTTCAACAGGCGAGGGACATGTTACAAACGTTGTCTAGCGGCACAAGTGTTCCAATAACAGTTAAGATTGATGAATCTCAGTTTAGTGCATTAACTAACTCTGGTAGCGAAGCTACGATAGTTTATCACGTTAACAGAGCAGAAGTCGACGCATTTATGGAAGAAAGCCATGATGATGATGCTACTGTTACATATGGTGTCGATAGAAGTCTTGTTGATGCATTTAGGCAATCAAATATAAATAGAACTGCTACGGTCACTTATACGGCTGACACTAGTAAACTTCCAACGACATTTACTAGACTGAAGCGATATATCGATTATGTTCATGTCGGTGAAGCTAGCGGTACCATGAGGTCAGTTAAGACTGCTCGTGCTAATGGTAGTATGTATAACGCTCCGTTGAACTATAAGAGGGCGTTCGCGAATGGTAGTGTTGCTTTAGATGAAGATGAGCTTGCGTTGGTGAACGAGCTCGGTACCGAATCAATCATAAGAGACGGCATTTGGAGCTTAATTCCAGGCGGAATTCATCAAGAACATTTAAAGAAAGGCGACATTATTCTATCGGCAGAGCAGACTAAAGCTCTTATCAATACAGGTAAGGCTGCAGGTCATGCAAGAGCGTATGCAATGGGTACTCTTCTATCTAATGCTTACGACTCTGGTTCTGGCGCAATGCCTAGAAAGACGACCAGTAAGACAATATCGCTTGCTAAAAAGGCATCGTCTAGCACAAAGAAATCTTCAAGTAAGAAATCTTCAAGCAAGAAATCTTCAAGCAAGAAATCGTCTTCGAGCAAAAAATCGAGCAAGTCTAGCAATAGCAAAGATGACAGCGACGATTTTGACTGGATAGAAGTTCTTCTCGATAGATGGGAACGCGCTATTGATAATCTTAGCACACTAGCCGAAAGTATTTACAGGAAGTTAGGTGACAGAATTAGTGCCACTGATAAGGAAATTGAGGCTGTAACCAATCAGATAAGATTAGAGTATGCGGCATATGACAAATATATAGCTAAAGCAAATTCTATAAAGTTATCTGATGAATTAAAGGGTCAAGTCCGTAAGGGTGCTATTGATATATCAAAGTATAACAAGAATACACAAGACCTTATAAATCAATATAAGGAGTGGTACGACAAAGCACTTGACGCAGCAGATGCGATAGACGACCTGCATGAGTCTTTAGCTGAACTATATTCTTCTCGGTTTGATACCATCCAAACGCATTTCGAAAATAGACTCGCGCTTGTTGAGCATAAGATTCAATCGTACAATAACGATTTGGATAAAATCGTAGAACGCGGTTATATTGAGAGTACTAAGTATTATGAGGCAATTCGTGAATCCGAGGCACATAATCTTGAAACATTACATGATGAACTTTCTAAGCTGGTTGTGGCTATGTCAGAGGGGATGAACTCTGGAGAAATAGAGCACGGTAGCGAAGCATGGTTCGACATGCAACAAAAGATTAATGATGTTAAGGAAACAATACAAGAAACAGAACTTAGCATTATAGAGACTGGCAATACGATTCGTCAACTCAAATGGGATAACTTTGAGTATCTGCAAGGTCTAATATCGAACGTTACAGAAGAGGCTGACTTCCTAATTGAACTAATGTCTTCGTCCGATTTGTTTGAAAAGAACGGAGCTGTAACTGATAAAGGTATGGCTACGTTTGGTATGCACGCACAAAATTATAACGTGTATATGAATCAGGCTGATAGATATGCCGAACAGATTATGGAGATTAGCGAGGAACTTGCGAATAATCCATATGATACAAAACTGATAGAACAAAGACAGGAGCTGATTAAGTTACAAAGAGAGTCTATTCTTAGTGCCGAGGATGAAAAACAGGCTATTGTCGATCTAACCGAAGAAGGCATTAAGAATGAGCTAGAATATCTCAATGAACTTATAGATGCGTATAAAGACAGTCTTGACGATGCAAAAGATTTGTATGATTACCAGAAGAAGGTAAAAGATCAGGCGTCTGAGATTACAAAGCTACAGAAGCAACTAGCGGCGTACGCTGGTGATACTTCTGAAGAAAATAGATCGAGAGTGCAGAAACTACAAGTCGAACTTGACGAAGCTATAGAGTCTATGCAAGAGACACAATACGATAGGTCGATAAGCGCACAGAAAGAACTTCTAGATAATTTCTATGATGACTACGAGGAACTTTTGAACGGCAGGCTTGATAACGTCGATCTATTAGTATCTGAGACGATTGATGCCGTTAATGGTAACGCAACCAGCATCAGCGAGACAATAGCAGATCAAGCTGACGTTGTAGGATACACAATTTCTGATGCGGTGACATCTATTTGGAGCGATGGTGGAGAAGCGTCTAACATCGTTACTAAATACGGAGAGACGTTTGCTAGAGAAATCACGAGCGTAAACGACACATTAAATAGTATAGCTGCGTACGTTCATGCTATGGCTGAAAATAGCGACAGGATTGCTGACGCCGATATAGCTGGTAGTACTGGATATACAGCGAAGGTATCAACTAATACAGAGAATACATCAAAAGTGTCTAGTTCTATGGGTGCGGCTATAAATACTCCTGCTATGGCACATACAATCCAGCCAAAGAAGTATACGAACGCCACATCTACAGGAATTGCTAAAGGCGACACCATAAATGCTTCTGGAGCAAAGATATATAACTATGTTGGAGGTACTGCGTCTAATCAGGAGTATGCTGACGATCCAATCTATACGGTAACAAGAGTATCTAGTGGATGGGTACAAGTAAGACATCACAGCATGTCTAATGGCGTTACCGGATGGTTTAAAACTGGTAATGTAAAGAAATACAAACTAGGTGGTCTGGTAGATTATACCGGTCTAGCACAGGTAGATGGCACGCCAGACAAACCAGAATCGTTCCTTAACGCCGACGATACTCGTAATCTACTTGCGCTTATTGATACATTAAGAAGGATCAAGAATGGCACCGCGTCGATATTCGGTAGTCATACTGGTAATATCATAGAGAATCTTGGAAGAGTTGCTGAACATCGAAGCGCTAATCGAGGAACAACCATTGGCGATATAAGTTACGAGATTAACATCCCTATTGACCACGTTGAAGACTATGCTGACTTCATGAACAAGATGAGGTCCGACAGACAGTTTGAAACAATGGTTCAGGACATGACGATAGGACAGGTCGTAGGTAAGGGCAAGTTAAGCAAAAACAAATATTCATGGTGATAATCATGGAGGGGATTTACACTCCCCTCCTGTTTATTTGGAGGAAAGGGTTTGAAAAAGGATAATGTAGAAAATCTTAAGCGGCATATTGAAACGCTTGAAGCTACAGTAGCGAGGCTACAAAAAGAGAACGAAAGGCTTGACTATGAGAATAAGGTGCTCAAGGGTAGAGAGGATTTTGTTCAGGAAATGTATGCCGATTATAGGAAACTTCTAGATGAAACAGCGGAAATAAAAGAAAAGTATCTGTCTGCTATTTCCGAATTTAGTGATATACGCAAAGAGTATACAGACAGATTTAAGGATTTATTAAAGCAAATTAAAAAAAAATAAAGGAGGCTCGCATCTTATGTACGCAAGTAATTTTGAGTACGACGGTCATTACCTCAGCGATTTTGGCTTTGTCGTATGTAGTTTCGACGGGGCCTCTTCATATGATGTAATAAGTGCCGGGTCTAACATAACGTTTAATAAGGTTTCTGTTGATAGAGGTAGAAGGTATGGCCTCAACGGAACTACATACGAAGAATGTATTACAGCCACATTCGATATATGCAAAGACCCATGCTATGGAAGTGACGGAATCATTACTAGCGATGAATATAGAGATATAATGAGATGGCTAAACAGAAGTAGATTTTTAAAGTTTAGGATGCTTCACGAACTTGATGGTTCCACGGATGAATTTGATAGAGAAACTTGCTATTTTTATGCAAGTTTTAACATAGAGAAAATAAAAATGTACGAAAAACTATACGGTCTTAGATTGACAATGGAAACAAACGCGCCGTATGGTTATGCACTGCCACTCACATATACGTTTGAATTTAACGGACCGAATGATAAGCAGTTGCTATTTGATATGTCTGATGAGATTGGCGTCACGTACCCAGATATGAAAATTAAGATTTTGGAAAGTGGCGACATAACAATACATAACGACATGACAGACTGCGATTTTATTATTACAGACTGCGTGGCTGATGAGGTAATAACTATAACTGGTAACACAATGATTATAGAAACTTCGTCAGATTCGCACGAAATAGGTTCGTGTTTCAACTTCGAATTTTTAAGTATAGGCAATACTATTGATAGTAGAGAGAATCATTTAACAGCGTCTCTACCATGCGAGGTCGAAATAACATACTCTCCTACTATCAAGGAGACACCATAGGAGGAGTTGTATGGCTATAAATATTAAATTTGATTCTGAGCACAATGTAATACAGCCAAAAGTAACTCTTGCTAGAAGAAGTGGTAGCAGGATAGCTAATCTGCCAGCGTGTGATATAAATCTTACAAAGTCATTTAACTCATATGCAGAGATTAGTTTTGACGTACATAAGTATGATAACGGAATAGAATATAGATATTGGGACGACATTAAAGACCTGAGGTTAGTGTGGGTAAAAGACTGGAATGTGTTTTTTGAAATTCAAGTTCAGATCGACGAAGCGGATGAAACAGTAAAGCATATAACCGGGAAGTCTTTAGGCGAATGTGAACTTTCTCAAATCAATCTATATGATATAGAAATTAATACAGAGAGCGATATAGAAAGGGATGACTACGTGCCTACCGTTTTGTATAACGGCGAAGACGCGAACGCATCGTTGATGAATAGAATCATGGCGAAGGCACCGCACTATTCTATCGGACACGTAGATAATAGTATCGCTAGTATGCAAAGGACATTTTCATTTAACGACAAGTCGATTTACGACTCTCTGAATGAAATTTCAGAAGAGATGAATTGTATCTTTGTAATAGATTCAAGTATGCGTAATAACAGGCCAGCGAGGATTGTAAGCGCATACGACCTTGAGCCGCACTGTCTTTCGTGTGGTGCAAGAGGGCCGTTCTATACTGTTAACGCAGATGGTGTTGTAACAGGTGAAATATCGTCTCCTGTCAATAACAGAAATATTAAATGTAAAAAATGCGGAGGCAGCTCTATAAGTTTAGGCTTTGGATATAACACGCCGATATATGTATCGGTAGAGAATCTCGCTGATGAAGTTCAGTACGAAACAGATGTAGATTCGGTTAAGAACTGCTTTAAACTTGAGGCCGGTGACGACCTGATGACAGCAACGGTAAGAAGCATAAACCCCAACGGCTCATCGTATATATGGTATGTTTCAGACGAGCTTAAAGATGATATGTCTGATGCTTTAGTGTCAAAGCTGAATGAGTACGATGAGGTGTACGATCACTATATTAACGACTATGTACCTAGTATAGATGCTTCTCTATTGGAGGATTATAATGATCTTGTTGATAAGTACAGTCCGTATAATCCAGATTTGAAAAAATATGATTCTACTAAGACAGGGTTCTCTAATTTAGTCCAGGCATTTTATGACAATATAGACTTCGAGGCTTACCTTGAAGATGTTTTTATGCCAGCGCCGGATATGCCTGGTATTGGAGCTGGTGTACAGGCAGCCAAACTTACTAGTAAATCAATAGATACTGTGGCTGTATCTAATCTGAAAACGTGCTCTACATATACTGCCACATCATCTGTGGTTTCAGTTGCGAAAACGATTATAGATCCGGGCTATACTGTTAAGGCTGAGACGGGTCAATATGCAGATGGTAAATGGACTGGAATACTTTTAGTAACCAATAACTCGTTAGCAGATGATACTGCGTCTACCGGAATGATTACTGTAAATGTAACTGACGACTATCAGGCTTATATAAAACAAAGCATAGAAAAACAGCTTGATAATAAGTCCAGCGAATATGCAGACATGATAACAGTATTTTCTTATGGCAATGAGGTGTTCGCGTTAGAACTGCAAAAGTATTGCGTTAAGGAGCTAGAGGTATTTCACGATAGCTGCCAGGCAGTACTTGACATATTGATAAAGCAGGGGGCTTCTAGCGTAGGAACATTCTATGACAACTATTATACGAAGCTGGGAATTATTGATGCTGAGATAATAGTAAGAAACTCAGAGATAGAAACAATCACTAAGATGCAAGACATTATCAGGAGTGAATTCGAACTTATTAGAGGCTCGTTAGACTTCGAGACATATCTTGGCGAGGATTTGTGGCATGAATTCATTGCGTTCAGGCGTGAGGACACGTATTCAAATAGCAATTTTATTTCTGACGGATTAGACAATGCTGGCGTTGTTAAGAGGGCTCTTGAGTTTATGGAAGTGGCTAAGAAGGATATTTACAAGTCTGCTACTCTCCAGCACTCTATTACAGCAAAAGTAAACAACCTGCTAACTATGGACGAGTTCTCTCCTATCGTGGATTATTTTGAAGACGGCAACTGGATTCATATAAAAGTTGACGATAATGTATATAGGCTGAGGCTTGTTGAGTACGATGTGTCGTTTGAAAATAACGATATAGAGGTAAAGTTTTCGGATGTGTCTAGTGTAGGAAGCTCTGTGTCTGACTTAGAATCTGTAGTAAGTCAGATGAGTTCTATCTCCTCTTCCTATGATGCGGTTGCAAGACAGGCGAGCGTTGGAAGTAAGAGCAGCGAAATTGTATCGAGCTGGATTGATTCTGGACTTGATACTACAGCTGCAAGAATTGTCAACTCCGCTGATAATCAGTCTCAGACGTGGGACTCTCACGGTATGCTGTTCAAGCAGAACGACCCGATAACCGGTGTTGACACTGGTGAACAGTTAAGAATTGTTAACTCTACGATTGCAATTACAGACGATAATTGGAACTCTGTAAAAACGGCTATCGGAAAGTTTTATTACACAGACCCAGAGACTAATGAATATGTACAGGCTTATGGAATAAACGGCGAGGTACTTGTAGGTAAACTTATTCTTGGCCAGGAGCTTGGCATATACAGTGATTCACAGACAATGAAATTTAACGAGGACGGCCTTGAGATTACTAACGGCACAAATACGTTTAGGGTCAACCCAAATGACCTGGCGAATATGTTCGTACTGCTCAATGGTGATGATGAAGTTCTTTATACTGATGCATCAGGCAATACTACATATAAAGGCAAGGTTGTTGTCGACGGAGATACAGTTTCTGTGGTAATCGACCCAACAGCCGAAGAGGTGTTTGCTATTAAGACTGCAGACAGTAATATCATTTCTGTTGACAGTTCTGGTAATGCCACATTTAAAGGCGCGATAAATTCTGACAGCGCAAAGATTGGTAATGATACACAATACATAAGTTACGAAGACGGTCAGTTAACTATTAAAGCAGATAAGGTTTCTATCGGAGGCGATGATGTTACATTCTCCATAGCAAATGCAAAGAGAGACGGGTCAAGATATGCGACTAACTACCTATATTATAGTCCCGAGAAAGGTCTTGTCGTATCAGGTTATGCTCCGTCTTCTGATGCGGAAGTAGAGACACTTGATAGTTATAACAGTAGAGTTACAAGTGAGGGTTTCGACGTATACGAAACCGGTGTGGATAGGGTCGCTCACTTCGGGCAAGTAACTGTACTTGGAAAGGAAGGGCAGTCAAGGCAAATTGTTGACGGCGAATCTTTGTCGTTTACTACGAAGGAAGGCACGACTGTATTTACGGTTGAAAATAGTATAGCTGGAAGTGGATATTCTACTGATGAAGATGTACAGCTGTCATCTATAGGCACTTACTTAAACTCGGATAATACTCTTAACAATGAGGCTGTTGCGGATATTATAGCTAGTGTTGCTAACGGAAAAGTAATGACATCTTCACAGTACGACTTTGTGTCGTCTGCGTATAATACGTCGTTAGAAGCAGAGTTGTTTGGATACGCATTTGTTGAGGTGGAATATCAAAGCGGAGAATCTGCTGACGATGATTCTCAGACTGAAACAGGAGACGAAGATATCACTTCGGGAATTGAACAAACCCAACAATTCTCTTCCATACTATATTTAGATCATACTATTGAGTATAACGACGGAACAATGACGGCAACGGCAGGTGAAGTGCTAGGTCCGAACCTTGATAGCTTTGTAGACGCATTTGCCAATATGTTCCCAACAGGATCAAAAAATCACGAACTATTTCTGAGATTTACGCTTAGATACGAGATGGCCGATGTACAAATGACGGTCGGGTCTAGAAAGGATGACGGACTCACAGGTTCGCGTTCGGTCTCCATAGGGAGCGACAATGTATCTTCTGGGGTAGGGTCTGTTGCGATTGGAAAAGATATAACCGTAACAGATAACTATTCTGTAATTGTAGGCGAAAAGAATATTCCGATAAAATATTTGAACACAGATACAGTAATACCAACAGCTTTTGCGGTAGGCACTAACGGCAAAACGCCATTTGCGGTATTAAAGAATGGTACTGTAACCATGTCGAGTGTGAACGGTGGTGAGGTGGCACAGCGTACATACAAAGCGTACTCTCTAACTAATATAAGAGTTGATTTTGAGGTAGAGTATCCAACACCACCATTCATATTCTTAACTCTTAACGAGGATAATGTTCCTAATAATAAGACAGATATAATAGGATACGGAAGCATACAGGTATATAAAAAGACGGTTGATACAACAGGATTTACGGCGACAGTTGTAAATGGTTCATCGAAATCACATACATTTAGTTTTAGCTGGTTTGCAATCAGCGTAATGTAATAGGCTTACGAAAAGGGCTGGCATATGCTAGCCCTTTTAGAATGGACGGATTTATGGATATTCAAGTAAATGTAGTAGGTCAGAAATTAAAACTGGCTAAGAATTATAAATCTTTGATAGACGGGTCGCAAAAGTTTATACGATTCGTATTTAATCTAGACGGCAGTTGGACTAATCTTGTCACATATGCACAGTTTACGCAGGATGGTAAATCTTATAATTGTTATTTAGATAGCGATTCGTCTGTGTATATGCCGCCTGAGATAACGGTTGGTGAGTGTACAATAACTTTAAGCGGCACACTTAATGGCATAATAGCTACAACCGATTATGTTACAATAGAAATTTTAGATAATATATTAACTACCGGAGAAGAGAGCACAGAGATAACTGAGTCTCTATACGAGCAGTTAATAGATAGAATTAATGAAGTTGAATCGGGGCAGTCTGGATTTAGCAGGCTTGTTGCCGAAGAGGAGAGTCAAAGGACATCTGAGGATGCGGCTATACGTAAGTTGATTGACGACTTGTCCGCTTCTCAAAACACATTAAGTCAGAAAATAACTGGTGAGGGCACTGCTAGATCTGAAGCAGACGATAACCTTAAAGCCCTAATAAATACAGTTGCTAGAAATATTAGTAGCGAAGAATCAGAGAGAAAGGATGCCGATTCTAATATCTCTAATAATATTTCAAGTATGCAATCGAAACTTGAACTTGAATCAGTAGAAAGGTCACAGCAGGACGCCGCTTTAAATAGTAGAATTGACCAGATACTTGCTATACAGGAAGGGAGTACTACTGGAGATGCTGAGCTACAAGACATTCGAATCGGTTATGACGGAGTTGAATACCAGTCTGCAGGCACTGCGGTAAGAACTCAAATAACAAAAACTAATAGTAGAGTCGACGAAAATGCTGTATCTATAGGAGAAGTGTCTTCTACTGTTGACGAACTGTCTGGAGCTATGAATTATAAGGTTGACGGTGCATTCGTTGAGGACGGCGTAGCATACTTTACAAGCGATAATAATGTCCTCTTTTCTATCACTGGTATCGGCGGTGGAGGAGGAGGTGGTGGAGGAGGCGACTCGTCCTCTTCTACACTTGTATTACAGAATTTAACAGGATGGATTTCTAAAACAATATCTGCGAACAGTACATGCACACTACATCTAAATTGGTCCTCTCTTATGGACGGAATGGAGACTGGTAGCGGAACAATGTCTGTTCAAGCAAGAGGAGCTAATGTTCTTAATAGATCAATCGCTCAAGGAGAATTTGCTGTAGATGTCACCAAGTATTTACAGTCAGGTTCTAATAGGATTAGGGTTACAGTTACAGATTCATACGGTACAACTAAATCAATCATATTTACTATAAATGTAGTTTCGCTAAATATAACTTCTACGTTTGATCAAGGTATTGCGAGAACTGGCTCGTTTGATGTTATTTATACAGTAACAGGTTCTGGCGATAAAGTAGTACATTTTATAATAGACGGCACAGAGGTTGCAACTGATGTAGTACAAACGTCTGGAAGACAAATAAACCATAATTTTGAGGCGTTACCTCACGGTAGTCACATTATTGAGATATATGCTACTTCGACTGTAGACGGTGAGGATGTCGAGTCGAACCATATATATTTATCGGTAATTTCAGTACAATCCGGGAATAACACTCCTATTATATCATCTTCTTATAGAGTGACTGAGGTAAGGCAGTTTGAGACTATTGTTATACCTTATTATGTTTATAACCCAGCAAGTTATACTGCAAACGTTGGTATTTATATTAACGGAGAACTTTGGTCGTCACAAACAGTAGAACGTACACAGCAGCTTATTTCGTACAGGGCTAGGACATCTGGAGATTTAGCAATTCAGATTAGATGTGGTTCTGAATCAAAAACTTTTGTAATAAATGTAGGTAAGGCAGACTCGTCTCTCGAACCTATTACAACAAAGCTATCATTATATCTGCCTGCAGAAGGTAGGTCTAATAATGAAGCTAATCCTGGAACATGGACTTACGGTACTACATCTTCCGAGTTCAATAATTTTAACTTTGTTTCAGATGGATGGCTGCACGATGAAGCAGGAAACACGATGCTAAGGGTCACAGGTAACGCTCGATTAACTATAGATAATCTTCTGTTCCAAGACAATTTTACTACAGACGGTAAGACGATAGAATTTGAGTTTAAAACATCGAATGTTTTAGACTATGATTCAGATATTATTACATGTTGGAGTAACAACCGTGGCATAAAATTCACTGCTCAAAAAGCAACTATTGCCTCCGAGGGTGCTTCTATTAGTACTCAATTTAAAGAAGATGAACACGTAAGACTGAGCTTCGTTGTAAGCCCTGCTGATACAAGATTATTATATATTTACATAAACGGAATTATTTCTGGTGTAGTACAGTATCCAGAACGAGACGACTTCTCTCAATCGAATCCAGTTCCTATATCTATCGGGTCGTCAGACTGTACAATAGATATATATAATATCAGAATATACGACTATGCGTTGAGCTCTAACAATATAGTTACTAACTGGATAGCAGATACTCAAGACATAAACGACATGCTTGAACGCCATGAGAGAAACGATATTATTGAAGGCGGGGAAATTTCTATTGATAAATTGCCTGCGAATCTGCCATATTTCCTGATCGAGGGAGAGGCGCTACCTCAGGCTAAGAAAGATGCAAAGATAATATCTGGTCGTTATGTAGACCCTGTTAATCCTGATAGGTCTTTTACTTACTATGATGCGTCGTGCGATGTGCAGGGTACTTCTTCACAGAACTATCCTAGAAAGAATTATAAAATAAAGTTCAAAAACTTTACGAATAATAATGGCGAGACATCGTCTACGTATTGCCTAAGGGGATCAGACAAGTCAATCCCGAGTAAGGTGTTTTGCTTTAAGGCGGACTATGCGTCGTCTGAAAGTGCAAATAACGTTGAGCTTGTTAGGTTATACGAAGATTCGTGTCCTGTTAAGACTGAGGCACAGCAAGAAGATGAAACAGGGCTTGTGCGTCAGGGAATAGACGGCGTGCCTATCGTTATATTCTGGTACAAGCCGTCTACTGGCGTTACGACATTTATGGGCAAATACAACTTTAACTTCGATAAGTCTTCACCGATTTTCGGATTTGAGGACGGGGATGAATCGTGGGAAACAATAGACAACTCGAACGAATGGGCTATGTTTAAAAGAGCCGATTATGACGGCGATGGATGGCTGAAAGGATTCGAGGCAAGATACCCAGATCTGGACAATCCGTATACAGACGCAACTAATCTGTCAGCTATGGCTCAATGGGTTAACTCGACTGACACGGATGGAACGAGATTTGACATAAGACTACCGGATAATATTGTGCTTCACGGCGGAGGAAGAAATGGCGATGGCGTATTTAATAAAGCGCTGGATACGTCATTTTGGAAATATTTAAGCATTGTTAGAACTCCTACATATAAGTGGGATTTAACAGAGCTAAAAGCAAGTAGCGCTTATGACTCAGAAAATCAATGCATGAAATTATCGAACTCGTTATTTGTAATTACATTTGGTAATGCTGGGTCGACATTGTATGACGGTAGCGAACTTTCAAAGGACGGAACCACACGGTATAACGCCGTGCATAGGTTTGATGCGGCGACAGGAGAATCTCTTGGATATAATACAGCTATCTCCGCATATCTTCAGTATACGGATAGTGGGTCATTTAATACTGGTAGCCGTGCAAATTATCAGCAGGAGTTTTACGCTGCTTATTCAAATGGTATTTATTTTGAAGTACCAGTTTATGAACAGGACTCAGATTATTTCTATGCGTATTGGTCTAAAACACTACCTAACGGATTTGTGCTTCCAATAGGAGTTGAGCCTGGCGATGTAATTTACGCTGGTAAAAACACACCGTATTACGGACTTAAAAACATAGATGATACGCTTGTAGAATTCGAGACACCAGTTGTGTACAGAGAGGAATACGGCGACGGAGAATATAAAGAACTCCGATTCGATTTCGACTCTGTGCAGTATAGGATAGCTAAGTTCAAATTCGAACTTGATAATTGGTTTAATAAAGACGACGTGCTATTTTATTATTTATTTACAGAGCTTTTCCTTATGATTGACTCGCGAGTTAAAAACTCGTTCCCTACATTATATGCGTCAAATCAGGGGGCTAAGTGGGTATGGTTGCCATACGATATGGATACTGCTATCGGTATCAATAACGAGGGTAAGCTGGTGTTTGATTATTCGCTAGAAGATATTGATATGTTATCAAGAACCGCTGGCGTTTACAATGGATACAAGACTGTAATGTGGAACAATGTAAGAGATGCGTTTCAAAGCGAACTTGCTTCGATGTATCAAAGACTACGTGCTGATGGTGTGCTATCATATGACGTTGTTGAGAAGAGATTTGAAGACCATCAGAGCGTATGGCCAGAAACTGTATTTAATGAAGACGCATATTATAAATACATACAGCCATTTATAGACAGCGGTGATGACAATTTATACATGTGTTTAGGGTCAAAAGCCGAACAACGTAAATGGTGGCTATATAATAGATTCAGATATATAGATTCTAAATATAACGCAGGATATGCTAGAACAAGTTTTATCTATGCGCGTGTTTATCAAAAGTCTGATCTAGTAATTACGCCATACGCTAGTATATATGCAAGCGCAGAATACGACAGTAACCTGGTTAAAACGAGAGCAATAAGAAATATCAGTACAGTTGTTCCATCTCCTGAAACATGGGATCCAGGCGGAGCCGACGCTGTACTAAGAATTTATTCAGCAGACCAGCTAGCTAGCGTTGGTGATTTAAGCCCATTCTATGTTGGTGAGATATCATTTGCGGCTGCGGTTAAACTGAAAGAAATTAAAATTGGCGACAGTAGCCCGTCATATAGTAATGAGAACTTACAAAATCTTATCTTAGGAAATAACTCACTGCTTAAGTCCCTTGACGTTCGTAACTGTCCAAATCTTAATAAATCTATTGATATTAGCGGATGTACTAATATAGAAGAGATATATTTCGATGGCACATCTATTACTGGCTTGAATCTTCCAAATGGTGGCATTATCAAAACTCTGCATTTACCCGGAACGATATCGAACCTCACAGTACTCAATCAGCAAAATATAACAGATTTTGTTTTAGATAGCTATTCGAATATTTCAACGCTTAATATTGAGAACTCATCAATTGACGAACTACCGATTTTAATTGGTATGTCAAACGGAGGCAGAGTACGTTTGATAAACGTCGACTGGACTACATATAACATAGACGAAGCCGAAGAACTCATAGGAAAATTATATAGCAGCCGTGGTATAGATGCGTCAGGCAATAATACAGATGCGGCTGTAGTGACTGGAAGGTACCATGCCGCTGTAATAAGCGACTGGCAACTGGATAGACTGTCTAAGTTCCCTGAGCTGATAGTTACATACGATGATCTCACTATATACAAATGGAAACTATATTCGTATTTCGACAAGACGCTTACTAGATATGACGATCCTGTTATAACAAAGATATCGAGCTACGCATTTAGAGGTAGGTGGCCCGACGGGTTCGTAATAAACACGCCGAATGTTTCCGAGATAAAACCGTTTGCGTTTTATGCATGTGTGCCCGAGAGTATTGAGCTAGGTGAAATGCCGCTTGTAACAGAACTACCAGCAAGATGGTGTAATATGTCGCTTATTAAAAGCATGTCGTTTCCAAATTGCAGGACGCAACATATATCTGGTGATTCTATACTTGGTACGAGTGGAGTTCACAATGGATGCCCGTCATTCAAAGAATCGTTCCCAAACCTCACGACTTTATGGAATGATTCTACAACTGTAAGTGGGACGCTTATGAGGAATGCATATTTTAGAGATTTCGATGCGCCTAATTTGGTTAATAATAATGTTATGCCTACTAGCATGTTTAATTCATGCTCATCATTTATATACATATATATGCCAAAATTTACTGGCACGGTTACGGGATATCTTTATACGTCTTCTGAGAACGGACTTCTTGAATACATTGTTGCACCAGGTATTACGATGTCTAATGGAACTATAACTCTGCCTACGAAATGTAAGTATATTGAAATTTTCCACGATAATATAGTTGGAAAGCAGAATTCAAGGACTGGTAATAACGTAGAACATTTGGTTTTAAGGGACGCATCAAATATTTCGACAGCGGCTGGATCAGACGGAGTCTTTTACGGTAACACTAATTGCGTTAATGTGTATGTAGCAAGAGATTTAATATCTGAGTATCAAGCTGCAACTAATTGGTCGTTAATGGAGGCTAATAATTTATGTACATTTAAAGCGTTAGAGGATTATACAGTCGATGGGACATTGACGGGGGAGTTTAACTACTCGCTGATCAATATGGAGGTATATCATGAATCGTGAAGACACAGTATATAAGTATAGAGACGACGAGATGGGCTTGGTAAGACTCTTTGTGTCCGGTGAATTTGATGAGGATCTAATAGCGCATAATATGTTATATCAGCCTATATTTGGCCAAAGTAATAATATGGAAGGTTCTCCGATGTTTTATATCTCACCAGACAGCCCATCAGGCGATAAAGTAAATGTAGATATGGAAATATATGATAATAATTTTTCTGGTACATGGAGCTTTCTTAGAGATGTTGGTAATGTAAAATCCGCAAGACTTAAAATTAATATACCAGAGACTGCTGCTAGCAATGCAAGAACTTCTGGTAATATTCTCGGCGGAGCCTTGCAGGGTATAGAATATGGCGAAATAATTTTTAATGACAAAAGAAACTCGTCGTCTAGAAGCATTGGGTTAATGACAAGAAATGACCATATTATACAGGCTGCAGAATTAAGAACCTTGGTTCTTAGATATCGGAACCCGAATAATATTGCAGGTTCTATATTCACAGATAACTGGTTATCTGGCTCTAAGCCGCAGTTATCTACTATAGTTTTAGACAACTGTAAAGATGGTGATACGTACATTTGTATTGTGCCGATGAACTCTAATGCACTTAATACATCGGAGTATTTTAAATCGGGTGGTACCGGTGGTACAATTTATATTCCACGTGTGTTATATAATCATTTAGGCGACGGAAGTGAATATGACTACAAGTCTGCTACGAATTGGAGCAGATTTGATTCGTATGGCACAATCACATGGGCTCAAATAGAAGGGAGTGAATACGAAGCTGAATGATCCATACAGAGATATATAATATAAACGGTCGTTCTTTTACGTTAACATGGGCAGACTCAGGTTTTATAGAACGTGATGGTATTGTCTACGAAGAAGCAAACGATCCGACTGAATTAAACAGGGTTTATAAAGAAGTTGACGGTCCTGATATCGACACTAGCGACGAGATAGATATCGACGGCGATGATACAGCTCCGTCCTCTTCTATTATTGAAAGAAGAATTAGACTAGCAGCGAGGTATGCATCAGTATGAAAGAATTTATTAAATCTATTATTAAATCTGGTGATTACGTGCTAAGTGAACTAGAGGTGAAGATTAAGAAACTATATGTACTTGGCGATTTAACCTCTGAAGACATGGATGAGCTGCTTAAATTTGCAGCTGATAATGTTGACGATTCTGCGCAAGTGGATTTATTTGAAAAAGTGGTTGATATCGAACACAGGCTTGTCGCTCTTGAGAGCGCTGGCTATGCAGTATGGAAGCCAGGGTATGTTACTAAGAAGGGCGAAATCGTCAAGGTTGACCTAGATAGCGACGGCGAATATGATTTTGCTATGTATGATGGTGGCAGAAGTTCTACGGCGTTGTCAATTGGTAAGATCGATGGCTGGTATAAGGTTACATCAACTGGTACGAAGACGCATATTATTACTAGAAATAGTGACGGCACGTTATCTCTTACCGAAATCACAGCATGATAAATAATATGAAATGGCTGGCCTTGTGCCAGTCATTTTTAGAATGGAGAAAAAATGGATGTTAGGATAAATGTGGTTGGTCAAAAACTAGTTGTTTCATCTAACTACATTAAAATTATCGGCGGGTCAAATAAATTTATAAAGTTTATTTTCTCGCTCGATGGTGGATGGAGCGGGCTTATGCCATATGCTCAATTTACGCAAGACGGTACATCATATAACGTGTACTTGGATGAGAATAATTCAGTGTTTTTGCCACCAGAAATAAAAGAAGGGGCTTGCACTTTAACACTTGGCGGCACTGGTAATGGGGTGTTTGCCACTACAGACTATGTGAAGTTTAACATCACAAAAGGTATACTCACTGAGGGTCAAGAAAGTACGGATATAACAGAGTCTATGTATGAGCAGTTAGTGGACAGAGTTATATCTGTTAAAGACGCTCAAACAGAGTTCAATGATATGGTTATAGCTGAGAGCGATGCAAGGAGTAGCGCAGATGATGCAATAAGGAAACTTATTACGGATGAAACTACACAGCGAGAATCTACTGACAACACATTGCAATTAGCAATAGATGCATTAGGAAATTCTAATACTGCTCTTAGTCAGAGGATATCTTCTGAGACAAATGCCAGAACGACAGCAGACACAGCTATGCAAACACAAATAGATTCGTATAAGACGCATGTAACCGACACTATTAACGGATATAAATCTGATACAGAGAATGCAATAGCAAATATAAGAACCGCTGTAAATAATGATCTAGGCGGAGTGAGAAAAGATATCGAAGACGCTGTTGCTGTACTTAACTCAAGAATGGATTTAGCGCTTCAACAGCTTAATAAACACGAAGTCCAAACTGTTATTTTTGATAATGCGACAGAACCGCTAGCATATATTGGAGACACGGCTATGCTTTCGGCAGACCCTACCACGTTTGATTACATCGACTTTTACTACAAGACACATGTGAATTCTTCTGGTATGGGTAACTGGGATAAGGTATTTAGATTTGAGCCAAACTCTTCACAGCCTACTATTGTTAGTGTTCAGCCAACAGACCTAAGCGCTACTAACAAAACGCTTTACGTTCATGAACTATCATTTAATATATCAGGAACAGAGATTACGGTTAATAGGTCGAGAAGATGGTATTGGAATGGGGCGTCAAATACGTCTGCAGACCTACAACAGTCAGAAAGGAATCAGGGTAGCGCTCCTGATAATATGTATGGTGGCAGAGTATATAAGATTGTCGGCGTAAATATATCGGATATTGATGAGCTTACAGATTTGAGAATTGGTGCAGATGGTACTGTCTATCAGTCTGCTGGCACTGCAATTAGAACACAATTATCTGAGTTACAGAACAAATCTGCCTCTACGGTTTCTTATAGTGGAGGTAATTCTGGTCTTGTGGCTACTAATACACAGCAAGCCATTGATGAAACGTGCGAGAATGTTAACGAATTAAATGGACGTTTAGAGCATTACCAAAAGTCCCTCGTTACCTCTGTTACAAATGGTAAATATATTGTATCAAGTACAGGTGGTGAAGGCAGTAATGCTAATTGCGCAGTATCCGGGCATATTCCAGTATGGCATTTACGTGGTAATGGGATCGTTATTTCTTCCTATCTGTGGCAAGCGGCAGGGTACGCTTTTTATGACAGATCGGGAGTGTATATCACAGGTGAAAGTGCAAACAGTCTGTCGCTTACTGTTTCTGCTGGACAAGTCACAGCACATAAAACTACTGTTCCGCCATCTGCTTATACACTTAGGGTCACTTTGCATGCTTCTACGTATGTCAATAATGCTTCAAAATACTTTTATACTCTGTCTGAATCAGATGCAAAAAAATGGGTCATCATAGGTGACAGCTATGCGACAGGGTATACACCTGACGGAAGTACTACTGGATGGGTGCCGACGACCATGGCATCTATCGGCCTTACATCGTCTGACTATGAATTAATTTGTGAGGGCGGTGCTGGATTTCTCAATGGTGGTAATCAAAGCGCTTTAACATTTGAAGGACTTCTTGATACTGCAACTTTGGGAAAATCCGAAGTTGGACATATTCTTGTGTGCGGTGGATATAATGACTACTCGCGGACATATGCTCAAATGCAGACAGCTTTTAATTCTTTTTATTCTGCGGCAAGGGCAAAATATCCGTTCGCTAAAATTCAACTTGGAATGGTGTCATATAGCACAAACAGTGACATAGAATCCGCATTGCTCAATGCTACCCGTCTTGCCTTTTTAGGGATGAACTCTAATGCCGGTGTCGAGTATCTATCCGGGGTCGAATTTTCTCTGTCGGACGATGATATGTCAACAGATGGCGTTCATCCAAAACAGATTGGTGCAACAAAGGTTGGTATGTCGGTAGCAAATGCAATACTGACAGGGGCCAGCCCTGCTTTGCGTATATAGCCGATTTAGTTAATCAGCGTATAAGCAAATTCGCTAACAATATAATAACTGAACAATAAACACAATGGAAAAGAGGTTGGCGTATGTTAAATATTGAAAACAATACGATTACCATGGTAAGAGGTGATACGGCTAAAATTACCCTATCAATATTTCTTAAAGATGGCACTGAGTATGAAGTAAAGAGTGGCGATATTATTAGATTTGCTGCCAAAAAACGATATACCGACGTAAATCCTGTTATTGAAAAGATAGTAGATAACGAAACGCTATTACTTCAGCTCGATCCGGAGGATACGAAGCCTCTTGGCATGGGAGAAAACAAAGGTAAATATGTTTATGATATACAAATCACACAGGAGGATGGGAGTGTAGATACATTTATACGCGGTACTCTACTTCTTTTAGAGGAGGTAGAATGATATGCCAGGTAATCAAGGTACGTCTATAGAATATTTATCTAAATTCGGTGATATTGTAATTAATAATAACCTGTCAGGCACCTTGTCGGCTGGAAGTATTTTGTATGGAGATTTAAAAGCCGGCGGTACACTACATGGTGTTTTAAGTATGTTTAAAGGTGACTATGAGCCTTATACCGGGCCTTATGATATTTCACCTAATTTCGAAGGTATAACAATAGCTACCGCAAATCGATATTTGTCTAATAATATCACGATATTACCAATTCAGGTTGATAGCGTTTCTAATACAAGTGGCGGTAGAACAGTATTCATAGGAGGAATAATTTAAAATGGCTAATGAATATGTATCAAAAGTAGTTCTTAGTAACGGGACAGTTCTTATTGATTTAACAGCGGACACAATTACAGCTGCAGATCTTTTAGCTGGTGTTACAGCGCATGATAAAAGCGGTGCTTTAATTGAAGGAACATGTACGTATGACTCTGACACATCTAATGACACAGCTGCGGCTTCTGAAATCCTTGCAACAAAGACCGCGCACGCCAGAGGTACGCAGCTTACAGGCACAATGAGGAACAACGGTGCTGTAGCCGGAAAGATTACTACTATCAGCGGTACTGGGTCGACATATACAGTGCCTCAGGGTTATCACGATGGCTCTGGTAGTGTTACATTAGATAGCTCTTTCTCGCTGTTAATACCAGCAAACATTAGAGAAAATATTACTATCGGTGGAGTAACTGGTACAATGTCTGGTTCTGAAGATGTGTCGGCACAGGCTGTAACTGTGACACCTACGTTCGCGCAGCAGGTAATTACACCAGACGCACAGCAGGGATATAACTCTATTTCTCAAGTTACAGTTAGCGGGATCAGCGTTGTGTATAGCGATAATTCTGCTGGTGGTCAAACTGTAACGATTGGCTAAAAATACGAATGGAAGGAAATAGCTTATGGCTAATAATAAAGTTGAGTTATCAGACGGAAGTGTGCTGATAGACCTATCGCAAGATACCGTAACATCGTCTGACCATATTATGTCAGGGTATGTGGGGCATCTTGCGAGTGGCCTACAAGTCACAGGAACAGGAAATAATTATGTTATGTCGGATTGGAATGCTGAAGAAGTAACAGACTCTGAATCTGGAGAAATAACTGGATACGAAGATGGGTATATATTAAATAAACCCGCTATAAAAGCAGGCGAAGGTGAAAATAGTATCGTTGAAGGAATGATTGAAGATGATAATGATTCTAGAGTTTATACTATATATTTAACTGGCGAAGCGGGTGCTACTACTTTTACCTACACAACAGAAGATGAAACAACTAGAAACGAAATAGCGAAAAAAGCAAACGCAATACCATCAATAGGAATTGTTTATAGCCCTACTGGGTCAAATTCTCTTTATAGGACATCAAGAATTAGTAAGATTGATTCAGAAAATTCAACTATTACTTTAAAAAATATAATAAATACGAAAACTAAAGCAGTAGAAAATCAACAAGCATTTATTTATTATCATAGTAAAAATATTGCAATAAGCCCTTATTGTCATGCAGAAGGTAAAATTACTTTTGCATATCTGGGGGCGGCACATGCTGAAGGTATGTATACTGCGGCGGCGGGGTCTTATACACATGCTGAAGGATATGGTACTACAGCTATGTCACAATACAGCCATGCAGAAGGTAATAAAACTAGAGCTTCTGGCCCAGGAGCACACGCAGAGGGTTCGTTAACAATAGCCGATAGCGGATATGCACATGCAGAAGGATATTATACTAAAGCACTTGACCAATCTTGTCATTCTGAAGGACATCATACAAATGCTTCTAAAGCGGCTTCACATGCAGAAGGAAGAAATACAATAGCTTCTGGGTCATGCTCTCATGCGGAAGGAAACTTTGCGCTAGCTTCTGGTTTCGGTTCTCATGCTGAAGGTAATGTAGGATATATATTTATGAAATTAACAGGTGAGCCTAATGCAACAACATATAATTTTACTGAAAGTTATGCTTCTAATACTATTTTATTATTAAAAATGGCTCATACAAAAATCATAAGCGATACTGCTCATAATAATTTTAATCTTAATACTAGTTCTTATTCAACAATCACTAATATTGATTTTAATAATTCGACCATAACTGTAGATACAACGTTATCTGACACAGCAATTTCTGATGTACAATACTATATATATTTAAGAACAGAAGCTAGTGGAATAGCATCTCATGCCGAAGGATTAAGTTCTTTAGCTTCTGGAGAGGGTTCTCATGCCGAAGGACGTCAAACACTTGCTAACGGAATTTATTCTCATGCAAATGGGTATCTTACAACAGCTTCTGGAAATTATTCACATGCCGAAGGAACTCTTACAACAGCCTCTGGCAATAATTCTCATGCATCTGGTGAATTAACAACCGCCGCCACAAAAGCGCAAACTGTAATCGGAACATATAATATCCCAGATGATACCACCACAAATCTTCATCCTAGTCAATATTCTGGATTTGGTAAATATGCTTTTGTGGTTGGCAATGGATATGATACAGGAGGTGCATCTAACGCACATACTCTTGATTGGCAAGGTAATGGGTGGTATGCAGGTAAATTAACTGTAGGTAGTAATCCTACAGGAAATATGGATGTAGCAACAAAACAGTATGTAGATAATCATGTTCCAGATTTATCTGGTTATGTTGCAACTTCAAATTTAGCAACTTTAGTTAATCCTCTTATTCAAGCCGCATTAGCTGAATATGGAGATGGAGATACTGCTACTTATGGGACAACATCATAAAGAGGGGGTGATTTTAATTGGCAAACGAAAATAAGGTTATAGTTACAAAAAATAAATTAGATATATTAGCAAATAGTATTTCAGCCAAATCTGGAGAATCACTTCCTATGACCATTGTGGGAATGATTGATGCAGTAAATGGAATGAGTTCTGCCACATTAATATCAAAAACAATTACCACTAATGGGACATATACCGCTTCAAACGATAACGCAGATGGTTATTCTAGTGTTACAGTTAATGTTCCACCTACTACTCCTACCCTTCAATCTAAAACAATAACTCCAACAGAATCAGTACAAACAATAACTGCTGATTCAAATTATGATGGCCTTGATTCTGTAGAAGTTGGAGCAATTAGTTCGACTTATATTGGTAGTGGAGTAGCTAGAAAAAGTTCAACTGATTTAACTGTTTCTGGTGCGACAGTAACAGTTCCAAGTGGATATTATGAAGAATCAGCTTCTAAATCAATTAGTTCTGGCTCTGCTACTACTCCTGCAACAACCATTACTGCTAATCCCAGTATTAGTATTAGTTCATCTGGCTTAATTACTGCAACAGCATCAGCTTCGCAGAGCATTACACCTACGGTATCCGCAGGTTATGTATCTACAGGAACTTCTGGTACCATAACAGTAAATGGTTCTAATACCCAACAATTAACAATATTAGGGGCTACTACTTATAATACTTCTACTACAGATCAAACCATAACTTCTGGAAAATATTTAACTGGGACTCAAACTATTAAAGCTGTAACTGTTAGTGGATTAGATGCAAGTAAAATATTGAGTGGGACTACTGTAATGGTTGGTGACGCAAATGATGCAGACAGAATTGCTAGTGTGACTGGTACTGTAACATTTTCAACAATTACGACATCATCATCAAATCCATCAGGCGGATCTGATGGTGATATTTGGATTAAGACAAGTTAAGGAGGGATTAATATATGGCAACAATTAGATTAATCCCTTCTAATTACGGACGAAGTAATACTAACTATGTGACTGTAACGAATCCAGAAAATATGTATAATAATACTGACCATACAGCAAATTATTGTACATTAAGAGGTAGAGCTGGTAGAAGTAGTAATAGTACATACTACGCTTTTGTTAACGGATTTAATTTTGATGATGTTCCAAGTAATGCAGATGTAACTGATTTTAAAGTTAAAATTAGAGCCTATAGAAGTTCTTATATGGCTACTGGTAATACTAATTATCGTATTTCTTTAGCAAGTCAGGCATCAAACAGCTATAAAATAGGTAATACAACCTTATCTTCGGATATTACCACAACTGCTGGCGGAACAGTGTATGAAATTCCTACCGGAAGTTTAACTTGGGATACTATTAAAGGTTATGGTTCAAATTTTTCTATTGATATACCTTTAAGAAATAGTTCAACTTCAAGTAGTAACTATCCATATGTATATGTATATGGTGCTGAAATAGAAGTTACCTATACAATGCCTAATCCTAGAACGGTTACTACTACACTAACTGGTAATGGTATAATAGATCCGAGCGGGACAGAAACTTACTATGATGATGATGAATATAATTTAGTAGTAACTCCTACTAATGCCTCTGATACTGTAACTGCGACTAAAAATGGAACAACGATCACTTTAACTCAACACAGTGGCGGAGAATCAACTGAGTCAAATGTATTGGGAGAATATAGTTTAATAAGTGGCGGTTTAAATGGTTCAGGTGCGACATATTTTCAAGGCATAGTTGGTCGCGGATATGATACTAGTACTACAACAACATCGAACTATTATTCTAGTGGCTCTGGTACTAATGCGGTATTTCAATATGACGTAGGTTTTACTGATATACCTGATAATGCTACGATTAAAAATTTATATATGATGGCAAATGGACACGCAGAATCAACATCTAATTCTAGTGAATATATGTGTGTGCAACTTAAAAGTGGAAATACAGAACTATCAGAACGGTATAATTTTAAAAGTGCGGGTACTTCTAATTCAACTCAAACTATTAATGCTACTACTTTACCAACTGCTGCGCAATTAGAAAATTTAGTAGTAGAATGTACTCTTGGTTATTATGGCGGCGCAATTAATGGAGTAACTGTGTTTTTAACTTATGAGGTTAGTGGCGTTTATTATACTTACAGCACGACAATTAATGGTGATATGACTGTTGTGGTTACTATTGGAAGTGTGACTCAAAATAAGATGTATATAAAAATAAATGGCTCTTGGGTTGAAGTATCGAAAGTATATAAAAAAGTTAATGGCTCTTGGGTCGAACAGACTAATTTAACTAGTGTGTTTGATTCAAATGTTAATTATAAATTTGTGAATTAAATATAGCTGATATTTATATAAGTGATGCAAAGATGGTTCGATTTTATACTATTTGGGATGGTAGTCATATACGGCATAGAGGATGTATTATTGATGGTAGTCTTATGGCTGAAAACGTAGAATACGAATCAGTACAGTACCAAAAGAGTATTTAAACGAAATGAGTTTTATATTTTATAATCCAAACCCAGACGGTAAGTATGTGGGAGACTGTGTTATTAGGGCGGTTTCAAGGTTGCTTCATCAGGATTGGGATACAACATATTATGATATCTGTGAGCTCGGCGGTCATATACACAACATGCCGAGCGCAGACGATGTATGGGGCGAGTATCTATATCGAAATGGTTTTAGAAAACATACGATACCAGATACATGCCCCTTTTGTTATACAGTAAAAGATTTCTGTCTGGATCATCCTATAGGCAGTTTTCTATTAAAAACATCCGGTCACGTAATAGCGGTTGTAAACGGGAACTACTATGACACGTCTGATTCGGGTAACGAAGTACCAATTTATTATTGGGGAAAGTGAGAAATAAATGAACAATTCAAATCCAAATATGAATGTCCAAGGACAAAACGTGCAAGGCGTTTATAACACCCCTCAAAGTTTTCAAGTCCTAGTACTAGACGACATATCACAGGCAGGCAATTATCAAGTCAGCCCAGGATGCTCGACAATCTTTATGAATTTTGCAATGACAGAAATGAGGATGAGAACAAGAGACATGAGCGGGTTCCCCTTACCAGACAGAACGTGGTCTATAAAAGAGACCACACCTCAACCGCAGATCGCTAACTCTGGAAATTTTGCAACCAAGGAAGAAGTGTCTGCGATTAACGACAAGCTAGACAAGCTAATTGAGATGATGAAGTAAGGAGGATTTGAAAATGGAACAGAATTTCGCACAACAGCTGCAGTCCTTTATCGCTGCGGCACAGCAGAGGTTCGGTAAGAACCTCGACCCTTCCGCGATAGCTAGAAGCGTGATTGGTAATGGATGCTCTTCACCTCGACAAGCGCTAGAGGTAATGTTAAGATCCGGCCGGATAACGCAAGAGCAATTTAACATGTACTCAAGAATGCTTTGAACTATAAAGTAACTTTTTAAAATTTTTTATTACTCTAATAGGAGGAGAAAAATTATGAGCTTAAGTGAAAGCGGCCTTAGTGCAAGTGATGTACTGGCACTGACAAACGGTAACAATGACGGTTTTGGAAACGGCTTCGGCGGTGGCTGGTGGCTGATTCTCTTTATCCTGCTTCTCAGTGGCGGATTCGGACGCGGTTGGGGATACGGCGGCGGCAACGGCGATTCCGGTAACGGTATGGCTAGCATGGCTATCCCTTATATGATGGGTAACTCTTACAACGCCGACGTACAGAGAGGGTTTGACCAGTCCGCAGTTATTACTGCACTTGGAAATCTTTCCACGGCTGTTTCTGCCGGTTTTGCAAATCAGTCCGTAGACGCTTGTAACAAGGCAATGACGATGATGCAGGGCATGAATGGCATCCAGGCTCAGATGGCATCTGATCGTTTCAACACAATCACTACTTTGAATGGTGGTCATAACGCAATTCTTCAGCAGATGGGTGCATATGAGATGGCTCGTCAGCAGTGCTGCTGTGACAACAAGGCTGCTATCGCAGACCTCAAGTACACTGTTGCTACAGAAAATTGCGCAGACAGAACCGCTCTTGATAACGCTGTTTGGCAGATTGGTCAGAAGATCGACGCAGGATTTGCTAACATGACGGAGCAGAGATATCAGGATAAGATTGATTCCAAGAACGAGCAGATTGCTAACCTTCAGAGACAGCTTACCGCTCAGGAACTTGCCGCATCTCAGGCTAATCAGACTCAACAGCTCTATGCAAACAATCAGGCTCAGACCGATAGGATTATGGACTTCATCAATCCTGGATACGCAAGACCTTTCTATGGAAACGGTTTTGGTAACTGGGGTGGCTGCGGTTGCCAGGCTTGTGCTTCCTAAGAAAGGAGGTACTTATGGCTGAATATACAAATAACGTTGATCAGGTTGTTCAGCCTGGTGGCGTGGTTATATTTAACGTAGTCGTAGAAGGATGCCGCAAGGGTTTTATCAGGCACCGTAACGGCACTGGTTCTTTCCTTCTGTCTGGAGCAAATTGTTGCAGATGTAACCCGAAGTATAGTGTTAAGTTCGGCGCGAACATCGGTGTGCCTACAGGTGAAACTGTCGGCCCTGTTTCTCTCGCACTTGCGATTGATGGCTCTGCCGATAACTCAACTATTATGACGGTTACGCCAGCCGCCGCGGAGGAACTCTTTAACGTTAGCAGATGTTCCGATATTGATATCTGGAGCGGATGTTGTGAAACCATCGCAGTCCAGAACGTTGGTACAATTCCTGTAACTGTCAATGCTCCTACAATTTCTATCAAGAGGGGATAATTATGGAAATTAGAGTTTACATGGATGCCCTGGAAGTGATTGAAAAAGAGATTAAGGGCATTGTTAAGAAAGATTCTATCACACCAGCTGAGCTGGCAAATTTAAAAGAAGCTCTGTGCGCTGCAGAGAAAATCATTGACATTATTGGCGACCTCCCTAATGATGCAAATGATTACAGCAATGGTACTGGGTACGCTCAGTCCTATGCTATTAGACCTGGATTCAGGCATGAATATGAAGCGCCATATTCGTACAGGCGCGGAAGGTCTATGACAACTGGTCGCTATATCAGTCGTGGTGAGGCCGGAAGAAACTATGGAGATGTCTATAGTGGACATAGCATTCACGACAGAATGGTAGCCAAGATTGAAGAAATGTACGATGAAGCAAAAACTGACCATGAGCGTCAGGTAATCGATAATGCTATTCGCATGATCGAACAACACTCTTAAGTGTTGTCAAATGGCGGCGGGCTTTATGCCTGTCGCCTATACTAAAACAATGAACAACTAGGCCGTCGTATGGCGGCCTTTTTATATTGAAAAGAATTAAAGGAGATGTCATGTCGAAATTAGTAATGGACATATCTCAGTTTAACAATATAACTGATTGGTCTAAGGTTAAGAATGAGGTCGATGCTGTCATAGTGAGAATAGGATATAGAGGTTCTCATACAGGCATAATCACATATGATCCAAAGTTTGCAGATAATATTAAAAATCTGCAAAAATATAACATTCCTTATTCTGGATATTATTTTCCATGTTCAATTAACGACAACGAGGCTGATGAAGAAGGCGACTTCATCATCAAGACAATCAAAAACTATAATATGGAACTATCTCTCCCATTCTATCTTGATTCGGAACTTGTACATAGAGATAAGTCAGGAAGATCTGACAAATTATCTAAGGCTGATAGAACACGATTCTTGAATAGAATCTTTGCGAAACTTAAATCGGCTAACATAAGGTATGGTGTCTACGCATCAACGTATTGGTATTCTGACCATTTAAATGATGACGATCTTATGGAAGGTGTATCAAGGTGGGTGGCGCAGTATGCATCTGTAAATGAATATTCAAGACATAGTTGTGACATGTGGCAGTATACATCTAAGGGTAGTATCGACGGTGTGTCTGGCGTCGTAGACCTTAGTAACTGCTATATTGAGATCACAAAAAATCATGTTGATACTAAACAAACTGATAACAAAATGAAAACGGTTGATGAATACATCGACGATGTTATTAGCACAGCTAAAAATGAGGTCGGTTATTTAGAGAAAAGGTCAAATTCTAACTTAGACAACAAGACGGCTAATGCCGGATATAACAACTATACAAAATATTGGAGAGACATCAAAAGTTGGGGTCTTGGTAATTATCAAGCACAGTACTGGTGCGCAGCCTTCATCTTTTGGTGCTTTGTAAAAACATTTGGTGTACAGACAGCAAAACAACTTTTACTACACGCGCCATATATTAATTGTCAGACGATAGCAAATCTATTTAGGTCGAGAGGAAAATTATTTAGCGATCCGAAGGTAGGTGATGTAGTTGTATTCTACACCAGAAAGTCAGGACTGTTTGGTCATACTGGTCTAGTCTATAGGGTCGACTCTTCTAACTTTTATACGATTGAGGGAAACACGTCTGCGGCTGGTGGCGTTGTAGCAAATGGTGGCGCTGTTGAATACAAACGATACTCTATTAAAGATTCAAAGAGTGCTGGTCATAAGTTCTGTAGACCTGATTATACAATCATCAAAGGAGAAAGTCATGTTCCTGTAAAGGAAAACAAAGACTATTTATCCAAGGGTGATAGCGGTAGCAATGTCAAGGAAATGCAAAAGATGCTCATAGCTATAGGATATACATGTGGATTAGGTGGAGCAGACGGCAACTTCGGATCGATTACAGAAAGCGCTGTTAAATCTTTTCAGAAAGACCACGGTCTTACTGTTGACGGTGTGTGCGGTAAGAAAACAATGCCCGTTCTTAAGGCAGAATATGCTGCAAGAAATTATCTGTCAAACACCGATACTGGTAGTGCTGTAACAGAGATGCAGAAAATGTTGGTTGCACTTGGTTATAACGTAGGTACAAAAGGTGCCGATGGCATTTTCGGGACAACGACAGATAAGGCTGTGCGAAAGTTTCAAGCAGAGCATGAACTTGCCATCGACGGACGGTACGGGCCAAAGACTAAAGCCGAATTAGAATCCGTTTACGACGAGTATCTTAAAGAAAATGAACAGAAGGAAGTTGTGCAAGAAACGCCAGAAGCTCCTGAAGAAGTGAGTGGTAAGGCAGAAGAAGTAAAGGTGGCATATGCGAGCGCATTTAATTCGGCATATGGCAAGACATTTACTGCAACTGGAGACGTTTATATGAGGGCTGGAGCAGGAACATCATATAAGGATATAACTGTTGTAAAGAAGGGTGACAGTGTGAAATGCTACGGGTACTATACGAAAGTAAACGGGACGCCGTGGTATTTAGTCACATATAAAAATATGAAGGGATTTGTATCCGGCAAGTACCTCAAGTAAGGAGAAGAAATGGGAAGTATTATTAATCAATTTATTGCAGAGTACGGAAATACTATTATTTATACAATTATCACTGGAATTATTGGATATGTTGGAATTGGAATCAAGATGCTTATTACAAAGTATATCAATGATAGTCGTAAGAGATCCATTGCGAGAACTTGTGTAGAAGCTGTTGAGCAGATTTGTAAAACACTTGATATCCATGGAGAAGAGAAGTTTAAGAAGTGTGCGGAATATATTTCTGGACTTGCTAAAGAAAATGGCATTAAGATTGGAGAGACTGAAATCAAAATGCTTATTGAACAGGCCGTACATACACTCAATCAAAATGTAAATGAGGCACTAGATAACAAAGCGCCTATTGAAGAGTAACGCAATGGCGTTACCTAGTTAAGGGGGTATAGGCTTATGTCAGTAGAAGATATTCTTGCTCCAATCGGCGTCGATATGCCGGCTGTCACAGGAACAACATCATTCGTATTCATAATTATAATCTTACTCATGACAATTATTCAGGTCACTCCAATCAAGATAAATCCATGGGACTTTGTCTTAGGATGGATCGGCGACAGAATGAACTCTCACATCATCAAAAAGGTAGATACCCTAGACCAAAAGCTGACTGGTCATATTCAAGAGAGTAGAGAGGGGTCAATAAAACGTAAGAGACTTAGGATATTAGCATTCGTAGACGATGGGATTAATGGTAAGAGATATACCAAAGAAGCATATGAAAATATGATTCGCGAGTGCGATGATTATGAAAAGTTTATTAAAGAGACCGGGTTGCCAAACGGTGTTATAGAAGCGTCGATAGATGTGATTAGAACAAGATATAGGCAACATTTAAACGACGGTGATTTTGCGGAGTATCCTTGTGAATATAACGACGACGGCGCCGACATTACAAGTAAATAAATAAAAAAGCAGACCTTGCATTACAGCTTGGTCTGCTTTCTTTTTCCTTATTATCTGCCTCAGAAAGCCTTCATTTATCCCTGTACAGACGTTTTTATTATCTTCGTGAGTACTTGTTAGGCTGTGATATAAAGCCTCTTAGAATCGATATTTGAGCCTTAAAATCGACTGTGTGTTTGTTTGTAAGCTGAGCACGTTCAGTTGCGTAAACTTATCAGAAGGTCAAAACCATACGCAGTTACGCAATCTTATACGCAATTAATACGCAACACACATCGATTTGTAGTCATATGATACCTTGTGGTATAAGCCAGTAGCTTAATAGTATTGTGCATTTTACACTATAAAAACGCAGTTTTATAACGATTCTCTAGTGTAAAAGCGGATATACAAGAAGTTATTTTGCACTGACCTGAATTGCTAAGTTGCCATCAGAACGGCTTAACTACGTCGATTTCGCGAAATCGTACGCAAGTCTTACGCAACTCATACATATCTATAGTCAATATGATGAAAAAATGCGTACGCAATTTGTGACTTTTTACGCAAGTAGGTCTCCGGCTTTGAGTACGGCTTCATTAGTTTTATCTTCTAGCACATGTGTGTAAGAAACTGTAGTACTATAATTTGCGTGACCCATTATATTTTGTATAACAAGTGGGTCTAGTCCTTTCTCAAAGCATCTTGTAGCAAATGTGTGGCGAAATGCGTGCGGATAAATGTGCTCAAACACTCTTGGCTCTCTGCCCTCTATGAATGCAGTTCTCGATTCGTTAAGATTTATATTATCTTCCACACGTTTCATGTCGTGGATAATATTATATCTTGTGACCGGTGAGCCGAATGTGGTTGTAAACACTAAGTCTCCAAGCGACGGGTCTGCTCTCCATCTGCTACCTAGTTTCTTCTTATATATATCCTGTTTCTTTTTCCAGTCTTTAAAGAATTGTTCTACGTCACCAAAGAAAGGTATATCTCTATACGAGTTAGCTGTTTTTGGCGTTGTAAGTTCGAGAATCTTTTTGCCGTCAAGGTATCCTGTTTGCATGGATCGACGGATGTGAATCTTTTTTCTTTGGAAGTCTACATCGCCCCACTGTAATCCAGAGAACTCTCCGATTCTCATGCCTGTTAACAGTAGTATCCTATACATCTCACGATAGTAGCTAGTCTCAGTAGCTTTTAAAAGTGCGTCTTGTTCCCAGTGGCTCAGTACCCTACGTTCTTTCATAGCCTCATTTTCGTCTCTAATGCTTATTCCAACGATAGGATTAAACACTATTATCTTATTGGCTATTGCGCTGTCAAAGCATTCTCTTAGTTGGCTTAGCGCCTCACTCAGTCCTCTGCTAGAGTAGTTTCCTATATCAGCAAGTTCGTTGGTCGCATCCTGTATATTCATTTGGCTTATATCTTTTAATAATTTATTGCCAAGTATTTTAATATACGTGTTATCAACTCTTCTTCTATAGGTTTTCCTGCTTATCTCTGACTTTAATTGCCTCGACTTGCATTTTTCAAACCACTCATCAAACCAACTCTTTAACGTAAGATCTGGTCTTATCCCTTTCTCATCTCTTAACAGCCTCGCTTTCTCTTCTTCGAAACTCTTCTTTAAAGCTGGTAACGACATATTATATATGTCAATTTTCTTGCCGTTTACTACGGCTCTGGCTTCATACCTCCCGTCTGGACGTTGACTAAAACCACGTCCGAGTTCCTTGCCTGTTAAATCCTTTCCCATAACTTATCTCCTTTCGGTTATAAATTATCGTACTCAGCTTACACACATATTGTATCATATGTTTAGATTTATATCAACTATTTTGTTTTTCGCCAGCCTGTTCATCGGCTGGCGTTTCTTTCTCCTCATCCTGTTCGGGTTGTGGCTCCTCGTATTCTTCTGTTTCTCCGATATTGCTAGAGGCCACTATCTCAGTGGCCTCTTTTAATGCAGCAAAAAACATTTTTAATCTTTGAGGGTCTCCAACAATATGCAGGTCTCTTAAATCAATCCATTTTAAAATTTCTTGCTTTGTTATATAATCACCTCATTCAACACATTAATCTTTATGCGTTAGTCGCCATTCCACAGAACGTTTTAGATAATCCACATACTCATCATCTTTACACATACCTTTGCCTGGTGTATCAGATATTTTTGCAACAGGTCCGCCATTGCACATAGTAGCTTTCATTACGATATTAAGTGGCTCAACGCACGTATCATTTGCAATGTAGGTACCAATACCAAACGCTACATGGCATCTATCTGCAAAGTACTTATAAATTTCTGCAGCTCTATCAAAGTCTAGGCTATCACTAAACAACAGTGTCTTTGTCTTTGGATCAATACCAAAGGATTCATACTTTTTAATAATCTTCTCTCCCCATTCATATGGGTCGCCGCTATCCTGTCTTACTCCAGAGAACAGGGTTGCATATGTGATATCAAAGTCTCGCAGGAATACATCTGTCCCAAGCGTGTCTGTAAGAGCGATACCGTTCATTGTTTTGTATTCTTTCACCCACGCATCCAGCGCAAATCTGTTACCGTACGCTACGTTGTACTGTTTCATCCCCTGCATAGCCATGATAAACTCATGGGCGATTGTACCTTTAGCAAGATCATAAATACCGAAATCATTCATAAGTTTTGCGATATGGACGTTAGATGTGCCAACGATGCAGGACTCACTAGTCTTTTTGAAGTGCTTAGAATAGTAGAACATCTTAATAGCTTCGAGTTGTGCTTCGTAAGATAACCTTCTTCTTGTGCCAAACTCGCTAAACTGTCCAATAATAATCTCGTTATCATCAAGCCTTCTAACCTTTTCAACTAGCTTATCGTTAAAACTTTTGATCAGTTTATCGTAGTCATATTCCATTCTGAAATACACTTCATTCACGATAGCAAGAATTGGGACTTCGTACATTGTAGTATTCAGCCAACTGCCTTTAGCTTCGATTGCTAGGCCACATGGAGCGTCATCTGTTATTTCAATATCATCGAGTTTCGGACGCCACATACGTAGGAAGTTCAGGTAGCCAGCTTTAAGCCAGGGATAATTAAGTTCAAGATATTTAATCTCGTCATCATTAAAACGTAAGTCGCAGAACGCTTGCACTTGTTCTTTGATTTCTTGAACCATCTCACCTGTGAAGTGTACGTTCTCGTTTCTGCACTTGAACGTCCACGTCATCATAAAGTCAGGGAACTGACTGTAGATGCATTGGCCCATATTGAATTTATACAAATCAGTATCGAGAAGACTTTGGATCATTCTAGGAAAAATCATTCTTCTGACGCCTTTCTCCACGGTTCTTTTCCGTGGTTTAAAACCTCAACCATAATTGCCTGCATAGCCTTAATTGCTGTATCGTGAGATTCTGGTGTGACTCCTGCACAACATGCGGCATCAACAACAATATGCGCGTTTGGAAGTGCCGTCTTTGCAATCACCGCATTACTAATTACGCAAATATCTGTACACAGACCAACCAGTTCTATAGTAATTCCATTGCCATATTCGCTATCGCTGTCAGTCGTATCGGACGATCTGTAGCGAAGAGCTTCAATAAGATTGTCAGCACCGAATGTTGGCTTTCTTATAACCCAAGAATTATACCCCTTACCAGCATCGGCTTGTTCGAGCAATCCATCTTTAATCATCCAGCCATGTGTACAGAAAATACAATGCTTTACTGGTAGATTTCTGCCCTCTTCTGTTTCTAAATAATCAGAAGAGTAGTGCGTATCTTGAGTAAACAAAATGATATCGTCGTTATAATTGTATTCATGAATCTTTTTTGCGACATTATCAACAATTGCTTCTGCCATTGGACTTCCTAACGCTCCGTCTATAAAGTCGTTTTGCATATCAACTACAATAAGTATCTTCTTCATTAGTTTCCTTTCCTTCTATGTGTGAACAAATTGTATTGTATAATATGACGAACAGCTCTTCTGACGGAATCCACACGTATTTTTCGATTGCATAACGGATGTCAGTTACTGCTATCAAATTTGTTTTAGATTGAAACGTTATTATATCTCTATAATCATGGTACAGAGCTGATCCAATACGGAAAATTAATGGATTACCATATATGACTGAAGTAATTGGAGTTCTACCAGTAATTAAGCTAACCAATATATCAACTGGTATTTCAGCTCTTTTCGACAGCTCGTCTATTGTTATGTCGTTTTTACACATGGCATCTAGTATATTATAGGTAACTATTATTTTAAATTCATCTAGTCCGTCCAGAGGTCTATAAAACGTCATTTCTACCACCTACTGCAAAGTTACTTACAATATAGCATTCGTCAGTACAAACTGTACTGTGATAATCTTTGAAAAATTTATAGCAACTATTTGCTGCTAAATAGTTATCAAATACCGTGACAACTGGTTCTTCGCCGCTATCACAATACGTCACTACCCACACAGTCCTGTTCTGTCTCCTCATCAAATATATCCTCTTGCATTAACAATTTTCTGATTAGCCTCTTACCAGTCTCATACCTCATCTTCTTACCAAACCATGCGATATACTTACATTTAGCTGTCTTCTTGTCACAGCCGTTATTTACATAGTTATGTCTTGCCTTACGTTTCTGTGCTTCGCTACTCATCTCATGTTGTCCTCCATTATTAGAGCACATGTTTTAAGTTCATCTGCAATCGAAATCAATCTATTTGCTTCATGAATCTCCATGTGACAATCAATCACATAATACATTGCGAGTTCGTATAAGTCCGTTACTATATCTTGTAAATTTTTCATGATAAACCACCATATATTGTGTATGTAGTGTGAATGAAATCTGCCTTTTATATATATGCCTTTACTGCGTTACTCGGGTTGATGCTGTTCCCACCATTTTCTTTTGACTTCTTCTACTACCGGCTTAATATCATCGTGGAAATAACCGTCTGCTTTTTCGATGGCATAGATTATCTCTATCAGTGCTGATTCTGTATTTCCGTTACGAATAGAGCGAATGGCATTATTAAGCATGTCGCAAGATGGATATTTGCCGAACCTTGCATTCTTCTTTTTAAAAAACATAAAACGCTCCTATTAAGGCGCAATATAATGATGTGAAACATATACTATTACATCGCTTAGCACATCATGTATGTTGTTTGCATAAGTGAATATTCTTATTGCCTCAGCTTTGATCCACGGATGAATATTTTCAAGTGTCGACTCTTTTGCAATGCCTATAATCGGAATATGTAATTCGTAGGCAAGCATAAGTTCTTGTGCAGTACCTATGCTATCGAGTTTGTTTAAATTGACTATTACAAAATCAGAGGTACGTAGATGTGACAAACAAAATTCCATTCCCTCTTTTTCTTCACTATCGGAGCTACATCCATTTGGATTAAAATGCGCTACAGGATTTACAATGATACAATTTTCATGGCTTGAGTAAAAGTCACATATTGCCTCACGCCACTTAGAACTTTCATCGTCGCTTAGACCAGTAATCCCACCGGACAAAAATATTTTAAATTTGTTATCCATACGATTCCTTATGTATTTACTCACTAATTAAATCCCTGTCATATTTGCGTTTATAGTCTGCAAATATTCCGCTTATTTCCAAATCTAACTGGTACTGATCCAATTGCCCACTTACACCATCTTTCCGATTCTTCCTGCTTTTTTGGTATGCGTTGTATAATTCTTGTATAAATACGTGAAGGTCGTTGTCGTCCTGGCTCATGTCTGGTGCTTTTGAAAATATAAGCCTCTCTCTAATGTCAACGCTGTCAAAAGAGAAAATGCCGCTACCGATATTTACGTGGTACTTCGGTGACAGGAAAGCGCTGTCGCTTTCTATTCTTGTTATCTCTCCTTTAACAAGTACCTTATCACCAATTTTATACTTGTTCATAATTGTCTCCTTGTGGTTTAATTACCAGTGCTTCCAAAGCCACCATTTCCTCTATCAGTTTCACTAAGCTGATCGACTTCGTTAAATGATACGTCCAAAATAGGGATGAATATGAGCTGTGCGATTCTATCGCCGTTATTAACTTTTCTAGGAATGTCTGTATCGTTATGTAATGCTACGATTATTTCTCCTCTGTAATCAGAATCAATTACACCGACGCAATTCGCCAGTCTTAATCCCTGCTTTGTTGCAAGCCCGCTTCTGGGAAAAATTCCCCCGATTGCATCATCAGGCACTTCCATAGCCACACCTGTCTTGACCATCACAGTGGAGTGTGCCGGGATATATACCTTATTAACTACATGGGCATACAGATCAAAACCGCCAGCTTTCTCGGTGCCCTTAGTTGGAACAATTGAATCTTCGTATAATTTCTTAATGTTTACGTCTACTTTCACTATGTCTCCTATTTAATACATACAAGAATTTCAATATCTGTGTCTTCGAATGTTTTCTTGATGAGTCTTGATACGACATCCCATCTTAGCTTATCAAGACCACATCCGATTTTAGGCATTGCCAGCTTCTTAATTTTGTACTGGCTACAAAGTTTTTTCATTGCTCTGAGCGCTGCATACATAGAGTCGTACTTAGGCTTATCGGAATATCTTCTCTTTGTTACAAGGTTCATTACGCCGTTCGCGTAAAGACAATCTCCATATTTACTTGGATCTACGATGTCCCAAAAGTCTGTGTATCCTTTATATCTCTCTTTGAGTTGCTCTCTAAGACTGAATCTTTTTTCGAACTCAACTGCTATCCCAGCGCCAAGAGCAAAATCTGCACTAATGCAGTGCGCAAGAAAATATTCTTCTGGTACATCAAACAGATTCATTTTCTCTTCGTGATAAACCATATTCTTCTCCGTCAACAGTAATCCACGACAGCGATACTATTATGAATGTAAAAAAGTACAGCGCCGCGATAAAATATTTACTCGCCATCTGGCGTTTCTTTTTGGATGATGTCGAATTGTTCTTTATCTACGATTGCATATTTTCTACCATCTATCAGAGATAAGATGATCGACCCTTCTCCGTCATTAAGACTCCATGTGAATCCTGCAAATCCATCCTCTAGGAATGATTTAGAGCAGGAAATATGTTTCATAACAGCGATAATGCAATCAGTTGTTACTTCAATACGTCCCTTGTCTGAGAGCGTATCGTCTTTTTGTTTATAGCCAGTATAAATTTTTCCATCTTCACAACATCTAATTACTCTCATTTGAGGTCCTCCTTGGCATAGAGTTCTATCACCACATTATAAATAGGCACTATATATTTCTTTCCATTCGTACCATAGATTTCATAAGAACGAGAATCTGTTCTTGAATAATCACTTATTGCGATTGTGCTCGTGCAGAGACCACAAAAGTTTATGTAGGCTACCCCAATACATTTTGGCTTTTCTTGCAAAATTATTATTCTCCTTAAAATTTCTAGCTATTTTGTAGGCATCCATTTCAAGTAATGGAAATTGCGACGTCCACATTATTAACTAATCCTTTCGGCATATTGATTATCAGATGCCAGATTAACCCCTAATACATCATCCATATGCGACTCTTGTCCGGGGATATATCTTCCGAATTTGATAATCACATTCTCAAATTTCTGTAACTCTTGTATATATTCTGATATTTCGTCTTTGTTGTATCCTGTGTAGATCACTACATCGTCGTCGCAGTTGTATGTATCTCTTAACATGCTAATGAATTCAAACACATCTTCCCAAGAATCGAATGGTTCAAGACCTTGCATAACCACTGCGCTAGTGATAAAATCCGACATGTATCTACATATTACTTCCCATGTCGGGATGTCGATATCCGGCTCCTTAGAAAGTTGACTGTTCTGACAAACAGAACAGCCAAACTCTCTATCGCATTTGAAGTTGCAATAAGGGAATTCCAAAACCATAGATATCTTTTTGTAGTTAATCATGTCTTCGAAAATAATTCCCTTTAGTTTCATTACGTTGCTTTTGATTCACCGTTTACATTCTGCCATCTACGCATACTGTATTCGGCTTTCCTTTCTTTTGAATATGAACGTACCGGTGTGTAAAACCCTACGATCCTCGTGTATTCAGTTGCAATCGGCTTCCCGCATACAGGACATGTCGTTCCGTAGAATGCATGGTTGCTTTCACACGCCTGAATCTTAGTATTGAATGCGAAGTATGTAACACCGGCGTCTGCAATATAGTTGACCATATCCCATGCTTTATCGAAGCTGTCAAAAGGTGCGTCGATATTATAGTGGAGAATTGATCCGCCGTTGCAGTATCCGTCGAACTCTGCGGCGATTCTTACTCTCTCCTGACCAGTTGTTTGGATTCCGAGAGGAATGAACTGATTGCCGTATAGAGGAAGATCATAAATGTTAGCTTCTGGATAGAAGAATTTATCTTTTTGCATTAACTTAGCAGCAGCGGATTCACCTGGGATTTGCTCGGTGTTAATCATGTAGTCGCATCCGTATTTAGCAATGAATTCGTCTGCTGTTTGACGCATTGTCTTAAAGATCATATTGCCGAACCTTGACGCATCATCTGTATAGAATGTGTTACCGAACTCGTCTAATTTTATATAACCAAATTTCTTCATTGTCTCGTATATTCCGATGAAGCCCACCGTGGAGTAGCAAGATTTGAAGTCTATAAGATTATGATCAAAGTTGGGAAGTAGATGTTTGTCTACATTCCTACTGATGATATGTCTCACTCTATCGAGAGCGCACAGGTCAATCCACACTCTCTCTTTAAGAGCGTCCAGGTATTCTTCCTCACTAGATGTATCAAGCGCGATTCTTGCAAGGTTTACTGTAGACACCTTTATTGAGCCGACTTTTAACGCCGTCCCGCCAATTGAGTTAAAATACCCGAGGTCTTTGATATTCGATTTTAAACGACAGTTGTGTGTAATGATTCCATTTGGAAGTGTAAAGTACGGTTCACTTTCAGGCATTTCAAAACAATAGCAGTATTCATCTGACGATTCAGATTCTTCTATTGATTTAATCTTGAAGTAAATCGAATTATTTCTTTTCACATACACATCAGATCTTGTTCTCTTGTTATGTGACTCGTACCATCTAATGCAGTAGACAGGATAGTTCCTACTAAAAGACTGTCCTCTAATAACTATGCTACCGTCACCAGTTCTATCAGAGCGATCAATAATGCTTTGTAGGCCAAGGGAATTAAGAAGCACTTCAATATCTTCTACAAGTCCACTGGACGTTGTATAAATCCTGTTACTATTACCGCCGTCAGTCAGATAGTATCCATCTAAGATTCCTTTTCTGAATTCATAAGACTGAAGTAGGCAATCAAGATTTAACCTCTTCTCAAAACAATACTTTCCAGAAACAAATTGCCTGATAAACATTGCAACCGTATTACTAGAAATCATTACGGGATAAACATTGTTGTAGGGAGTATAAAGTTTAAAATCTTTAACCTCTCCGAGTTGATTTTTAGCAACATTAATTATCTCGCAAGACCTTTCGTACTTCTCTTGATTCAGCGACAATGAGACTCCGGTTGCGTATCCATCTTCGTCTTCATTACTCATTGAGCCGTCGCCAAGGTACATACCGATTAAATACCCCTGCTCGTATGTCAGACGATTATCTACCTCTTTAACGCTATTTAGCTCACAGTTATTGAAAAGCAAATAATCTTCCGTAGAGAGTTCTGTAGTAGGAATATCGCCTCTTAAAGTTGGATTTAAGTGATTATCTGTTACAATAATTTCTTTATTATTTGCTGTTGTAATCTTATACATGGGTCTTTTAGGAAGCCTTATGGCCTTACCTTTTACCCATGATCCGTTATGATATACGGTGAAGTTTCTTTTCGTCTGGTTGTATGGGGCATCGTATAATTCTCTAAAGGTCATATAATTAACTCCGTTTGAGGACTTTGTTAAAACCTTTTGAGATCCATCAAAGCAACAGTTACTTAACGAACTAACGCTTGTGTCAACAAACAAGTTACTATCTGACCACTTCATATTGTGTGCAATTGCCCAGCGAGCAAATTCCTCGTCTACGAACTTTCCGTCCTTTCTTAAAAGAGAAATTGTACTTACAGGGAATGTGAACATGTTTGTTGAGCGAATCTCAGACATGACTTCCATATACCATTTTTGGAACTCAATAATTTCTTCTTCGTAGTCAATCATGAATTCGCCGTTAGGAAATTCTGCGCCACCAAACAACGCTTCAAAGTACGGTCTGTCGAAGACTGATGTATTAGTAAATGCTGACTGACTGCCGTCCCTTACGTATGGCTGGTTTACCGCATATATGAATCTTTGGCAGTTCTGTTTTGCGTAGTACTCTCCATTATTACTTGACCTTATTCCGAGATAATCTTCGTCTAAATCCTTTTTCCAGAAATAGAACATGTAAGGAATAATGTTGGGCAGACCCACGGCGCCGCTAGTTCGATTACAAGCAAAACTAACAAATTCCTTAATAAAATCTACGAATGTGGTTAAATGATTGGCAGGGCATGCGTTCTGCCCATCAATAAAATATAGCCCTTTTTCTGCAAGATCTTTTAAATCGTAAGCGAAACAGTACGAGCGAAATGTTGAAGAACTCGCATCATGCATATAAAGCTGCCCGAGCCATTCAGCTTCAAGCCATCTATTCGCTGCTGCAAACCCAAACTTCTTCTTAATCTCGTAGTAAATCTTATTGAACGCAAGCAGTTTTTCATGCGGCTTAGGCATCTCCCTCTCAAGAGTAACAATGTCCTTATGGCTCACATTGCTATTTCCGTCGATACTAGCGTCCGCAACGGTATCTCTATCAACAAAGTTATCAATAAAGTCCGTGTAACTGATTTGCGCGTCGTCAAATCCGTTTAGCCTTGCAATATCTGTTCCGTATTTATCTTGTAACTGGTTATATTTTGCTGTAAAATTCTTATCTAAATTGATGTTAATTCTCATGTTGACTTATCCATTTGTTTGCTTCGGAAAACTCCATGCATACGCCGTCAACCTCAAGAATCGGTGCTGTCATAAATCCCTTGGCAATCATCAAATCTTCGTCATATACCTGAGAATATGTAATATGTTTTGCATCCATCTTCTTTTTAAGTACAGCGCATCTGGGGCATCCAGTGGTGTATAAAATTATATTTTCCATTCCATTCATTCCTTTAGACAACTACTACTCTTTCGAATTCACCAAGCGGATAAATACCTACCCACTGCTTTTTATTAATCACAACGAATATTTTCCCGTCGTAATAATAATCTGTGTACTCGTCAGGGTCCCACGTATCTACATCACCGTTATTGTGATATACATATACGCTTCTTTTCTTTGCCTTTTTATCCTTTTTCATTATTACTCCTCAAGATTATCAGCGTGTTGACTAACCCAACCTCTATAATTAGTCGTAAGTTCACAAATCCGGGCTCTCTCCTGCCCCTCGAAATGTTTAATATACTTATCAAACCCACTGAGATTCTTATTTGCAAGGTCACACTGTAGTGTATGTCCTATAACTATTACTTTTGTGTTGTCTTTCACCCTAGTAAGCACAGTTTTCAACTGTGAAACTGTAAAATTCTGAGCCTCGTCTATAATTACAACAGCGTCATCAAGATTTACACCTCTCATAAACGTATCTGTCATACATGTGATGTGTGCAGATCCGTTTTTACTCGAATCAATGCCGTCATAATCCTTAACTGCGACGTGTGGCATCACGTTACATGTTATTAAAGCCTCAAAAAACGGTGTAAAATACACAGAAGACTTCTGCGACATGTCACCAGGCAGATACCCTTGCTTTCTTTCGCCATATGGAGACACAATATATATGATTTCGTTGTATTTTCCGTGTTGGACAAGCAATTCAGCCACCCCCGTAGCTATTGTTGTCTTGCCAGTACCGGCTTTTGCATTACAAAACACTATATCGTTGTCATCTTCCCATATAGAATTGGCAAAATATGCCTGATTCTCATCCAATCTCATTCCGTAGAAGAAATTTGTGTCAAATCTTTCTGGTTCTTTGTATTTTTCGACCACACTTTTCTTTTTACTAGCCAAAATTGATCGCCCCCTTTATAAAATTTCATCAAGCGAGCAATCTTTGCCAATGATATAGTCGACTACGCCCTTTTCTTTGGCCTCATCGGCAAACATATACCATTCGACTCTCTTTTTTGACTCGTATTCCTCCTCTGTAATCGAAGTTCTTTCGAGAATATAGCCCTTTATCCTATCATTTGCCTTTACCATGAACTCAACTTCGTCCTGTACCTTAAGTTGAGACCCCATAGACATACCGGACCCATCATGAATAAGAAACCTCGTATTCTCGAATGCGTAGCGTTTATGGCCTGCCATATTAATAAGTGATCCCATGCTGTACGAGTATCCAGCGTTGATAATATACACAGGTGTTTTGCTCTGTAGGATCAAATCAATAATCTGGAACCCTGTTTCTTCTTCGCCACCAGCCGTTGAAAGAAAAATCTTAATCGGAACCCTTTCTTCGACCGGAATGCCGGCATCATCCTTATTAAATCTTAGAATATTTCTAATTGCCTCTTTCACAGATAAACTTTCGCTCATGATGTTCGAGTCAAGAAAGATAATTCTGTTTTTAATATCCTTAATTTCTAGTGAATCCCAGAAATCACAATTCTTCTTCGGAATTTTGTAATCGAAATATCCTTTTTCAGTAGTCTCTGCCATATATAATGTTCTCCTCAACGAATTTAGTTATTTTTGCCCGTAAATCTTCAAGAGAACCATCGTTAATGATAGTGTAATCCGGCTCTACATCATCTAAAGCGGTCTCAGAGATATGGGCATTTTGTTTTTTAGTAAGCCCGTTATCAAAATCAGGTCTTACAACACGAAGATGTGTCGTAAAGAAGCCATTATTCCTGAGGCATTCAATCTCGTTTGGAAATCTGGTATCTGGTATAAGGACAAAGTCCCATTCGCTTCCAAAGAAGTTAAGCATATCAACTATGAAGTAACACCAGTAGTCAGTAACTTTGCTCCTTACTACATCTGTACCTACATACTGTAGGAGAGCCCTTCCTTTATCATCTTTTCTGCCATCCCAGTCGAAAAAATTCTTACATACATATTTTACAAGGTCGCCGTAGTGGGTGATTAGCACCCTGTATCCATGATCTGTGAGGTATTCATTCAACATCTCTGCGCAGGTATCTTTTCCGTGCCTGGCCTTACCAGAAATGGGAATTACCCTCAATATAACCACCTCCATTTGATTTTTATTTGTGCGTAGCGAGCCGGATCTATATAACTTACGCTACGCACACACTCAGTTAACGCTTCTATATAAATTAAACGTGGTGTCTTGTGAGAGGAGCCGAAACACCACACTCAATTTCATCGCTTCTTATATTTTTAAAACGAAATAGCAGTAGTTGTTTTTCTGCTTGTGCAATACGATACTTTATAGTCCGTTTCTGCAAACACGTTCTTGGCAATAGTCTGATATAGCGTAGAACAAATGCCGTTTGCGTCAAGTAAGCTATCATTAAAGTATTGAACTACTTCCTTTGCGAAAATTACATACGTAATTTTCCCCATAAACGGCGTATCAATTTCTCTAACCGAATCAACTACAGGATTTCCTCTAAATGCAAGCCTGTATAGATTGTCATTCGGCATACCGAAGATTTCGTTAGACGGGATAACTGTGATTTTTAGAATAAGAGCACCAAAAACCTTTTCCTCTGGAAGAAGTTTTGAAAGCGCATATGCTTTTGCTGGATTGTCTACATATAATTTGATTTCTGGCGCTTCTTCATCGTAAACAATTGTAATTTCCCTGTCCCTTTCAAACAGACATGTAAGTTCTTTGTAATAAATATTCCATGGTGAACATAATTTAAGCGTTGCCATATACAATCTCCATTGTTTTTTTAGTCGTAATATTCAATTTTTATAATTGGTGTATCGCTCTCATAATATTCCAATATTCCAGGCCCGTAATAATCTATGAACGATAGTTGCTCACCAACAACTGCATTAATGGAAGACTCGTCGATCTCATTTAGATTCCAATGATTTCCTTTATGCCTGGTACACCACGCTTCGTTATCACGGTAGTGAAAATAAAATCTTGTTCCATCTTTAACATACACTGTCATCGTTCTCACTATAAAACCCTCTAATACATAATGACCATTAATGGATTATTATACTTTTTACTTAATTCGATATTGTATTGTGTCCCCTTAGATTTACCATCCCAGAAAAGCACATATCCTCTGTTCTTAAATCCAGATATAAACTGATGCATTTTTCATTTCTAATAAACCCGGCACTCTTCCCGTACTTGTCCCATTCCGCTTTAAACTCTACGAACTCTAACCCATTATCTTTTGCATATCGCTCAGCTAATGTATCAGCTCCTCTCGCGCCGCCAGATACGATACAAATATTGTCACCGTACCTGGCAGTTAACCGCCTTATTTCTTTGGAAAGGAGGTCGTAGTCGTAAAATGTTCGCGTTCCTGCAACTAAAAGGTAAAATTTCTCCATATTTTCGTGAATAAAATTAGTCTTTTGTATTGCTTGTAATCAGCTCAGAATGCGGAAGAAGTTCAATCCACTCACAAAATCTGCGCCATTCTGGTAATCTATGGTTCTTTCTTTGTGCATAAATCGTCTTTAACTGTCTATAATTCGTAGTCATCCTAGCGGTGAGTTCAAATCCTGCCGGGTTTGAATAAATGATTTCAAGATACTTTTCAGTAATATCATTCTTGTTAGCCTTCGCCTCAACCATCTCGTTATATTCGTTTACTTTCTTCTGCATTATTTCAACGATATCTGGATCAACATACTGGTTATAAGAGTTTCGAAGATTGAACTTTGTAATTCTGTGCATTGTGCTTTGCGAACTTACAAAGTCAAAGAAGTGATATCTTTCAGCCTCTACCCACGCTTTATTACTGAACTTCAAATCAAACTGTACTACCACACCTGTAAGCCATTGGTCGTGCCCAGCTCCTCTCTCCGCCTGTGCGAGAGATTTAATTCCGTTAGTGAGCTCAAAATTAATCGAGTCTATGTCAGTCGACATTGGGAACTTAGCACCTCTAATGCTGTTATTAAGCCCATATACCGCTGCATTTGTCACCGGTCCATAACTAAGTACATCAATAACGTCTTGTTCTTTTACCACATAACCCCTCCTGTCAATTCTCGGCTGACCAAATGAAGAGCCAGCCGATATATGTAATGTTTATTTTTATAGTGACTTAGTAAAAAAATAGAACTGTTGTTTTATATGTATATTATACCATATTTGTAGCAATTTGTCAACACAAATCTAATATTTACAGATTAACCTTTACGTATCCGCCGCTGTTAGACCATCCTGACCATACCGGTGTATCTTTTGGGTTTGCACTTGCAGTCGGAATATGGTCGCACAAATCCATAAGATCTACCCATCTAGGCCCCTTACTTCCAGAATCGAGTAGAAATGCCTTACCATCATCTCTCATCTTGACAAGTAATGAATAATGGTTTGCTCTGGTATACCTCTTATCTTCTACGCCTGTTTTCTTTGACTTGCTGACGAGTGACACTATGACAGGCATTCCCTTTGCAAGATGTTCCTTAATATCATTATACGAATACTGTGTGTTGAACTGGTTTACTCTTGTCGAATCGATGCCGACGCTCTTAAGCATCTTCTGACATGCACCAATACTGATTGGACATTTAGCTGTCCCTGTAACTGATGCAAGTTTATTCTTATAGTATGCAACAGGCATAATACTGTCATCAGCAAATGTAGCCATAACAGCCAACGCAGAACACATTCCGCAACCAGATCCAGATATGTTGGCAATACCCTGTGCGTGCTGGTCAAACCCAATATACTTTTTCATGCCACGGGCTGTACTTGTCTCATTAGTTACATACCTCTTTCCGCCATTATCTTTCTTTACACTTGTAATATTTGTGTGCAGATCTTTTGTAGCGTTAACACGCCACATCACAATATCATAGTCATCGCCAAGTGCTTCTTTTCTTTCCTTATCATTTCCGTATTTTCCGGCCCACACATCTTCAGCTGTCTGAACTACCCAAGTAACCTTTTTCTGTACTTCATCATAATAAATTCCGAGAAAGTTCTTTCTTTCGTCGCCTTTACCGGCGCGGTCTTCAAGTACGAACTGTGCTAGAATTCTAATAAGATTATCATGGTCGCTAAGTATCTCATTTACAGCTTCTGATATCGTAGGCCAATTAGACTCTGTGATACCATTCGTTAAAATTAACTCAATAATACCCATCAATTTCCTCCAATATATTAATCATTTTGGTCAGGGCCGAATCCACTAATAAAATCGTACAAATCGTCGTTGCCAGATTCAACAACACTATATAACTCGTCGTCGAATGGAAGTTTAGATTCTACTTGTGCTTTCATTTTTCTGCCATACGACCCGGCCCTGCCAGCGTTCTCATATAATATCTCGTCTACATCTCCTTGTTTTCCCTGTCTAACACCTCTAAACACGATAGAGCTGTTAGTATTTGGAAATGTAAGTTTACCGCCATGTACACCAGATACAGCGTAACCTACACGTATGTTATATCTGTGAATAAGATCAATGTTATCCCTTACAAAACGCTGCCTAACTGACATTGCGAGACCGGCCTTATCCGTAATAACTTCGATATTAAGCGGCTTCTCTGCGCAACGTTTTACAGCGTCGATTAATAAATCATTTGTAAAAATATCTACTGCTTCTATAGCCATATATTTAAAAATCCTTATAGTATGAATTGAGTGTAAAGTATATACCATCCCTGGTAAACGATTTACAGAAAATAATATCTCCCTTTTTAATCGGATCTTTATTAAACACCCTATTAAATACTGTAAACCTACTTTCTTTACCACTGCCTATTGACTTTGTTATAATCGAATACCCAAACTGTTTACCGTCTCTTTTTCTACAAAGAGGATAAATGTCCAAGACAAATAGTTTTTGCCTATCCTCATCTTTTCCTGTTGAATATCCGTAATACCCCATTAGTTCATAGAAATTCTGTATCTTAATTTTGACGTCAAGGTCGTCCATTCCTACAGACTTAACAGCATCTTCGTATTCTCTTAAAATCCCCATTGGGTCAAGGACAGTATATGATTTTGCCATATCTCCGTTCTTTGTCCTGTTAGTGGAATACTTTTTAATTATTCCCTCTATAATCAGGCCGTCAACCGTATCTATCTTTATCTTCTTTACAGCGCCTTTCTTCATAAGATTGCTATAAAAGAAGTCATATATTCTCAACAGCTCTCGCTGATTCCCAAACTCACTAAAGAAATCTATTTTAATAAGTATTCCAACTTGTCTTGAGTCTATACTCGACCCGGCGTCCATATGTGCTAATAGGTCTACAAATCTGTCATATGTTCTCTCTTTCGACATATCATATAGCTCTTCCGCCAGGCCATCTCCCATATACTTTATAGAAGTTATTCCTTTAGCAATAATTTTTTTATCTTTATCAAAGAAATAATGGCTCTTTGATAATCCCCATTTTGGCATTGTGATTTTAATACCGACTTTATTCGCGTATGCCGTTCCGTTCTTAATGTCATCTTCATTGGCGGCATTATTTAAGAACGAGGTTATGAATTCGATCGGATAGTAGTGTCTGTAATACGCACATAAATATCCTAACAAGCAATATGCAATTGAGTGATTATAACCAAACTGATAGCTTGCACTATCTTCAATAATCCGAAGAAACTCTTTCGCTTCTTCCTCTGCATCTGCTCTATCTTTTGAAGACTTACTACAGTACCCCTCAAGTATTGACGGCATTGCCTTGTCTAATCTATCTTTTTGTTTACGACCGATAGCTCGCCTGACATTATCCGCCTCACTACCAGACAATCCACAGATTTCCTGCAAAAATTTAATTGTGTCTTCTTGATAAATTAAGTACCCAAGGTTATCTTTAAGCAATCCGTCGATAATATCTGATGGGTTTTTATGTATCTTCCTTGCTAGTAGGTCATCTCTGTATGATGTGCCAGAAGGTCTTATACAGGCTGTCACAATCGACATATCGAAAATACTATGTGGCTCAAACCGTCTTAAACACTCTGCCGCAAACGCACCTTCAAACTGAAATATACCAACCGGACTGCTTAACATATCGCTCCACACTGCTTGGTCATCCCAGTTTACTTCATGAGTTTTTGGATATGGAATTCCGATATACTCGCATGTATCTTTTATAACTTGCACCGTCTTTAATACTAAAAAATCATATTTTGCAAGACCGGTAAAATCATGTACGTTCTCCATATCGAGCATCAGACATATATCGCCATCTTTATCAAAGCACCCAAAGTTATCGTCAAGCGTAATTGGACTAATAACCATACCTGCTGGATGCACTGACTGAGAAACCTTTGTCCCAACAAGACCATCGAGATAATAAAATAGGTCTGGATACTTCTCCTTTGTCTTCTCTGGATTTGATGCGTATTCATCCTTGATCTCAGCTATATTCTTCAAAGACCACGGATTCCCTGCTTCCGAACCTGGATTTTCTTTTAGCCATTTCTTCGCCAGGTATCTTCCTACATCCTCGATGACCTTTTTATCAAGGGCTGTGCCAAATGATGCTACCCTTGCTGTCTTTTCCTTACCAAACCTACCTACTATATATTCAAAGATTTTTGGTCTGTCCGGTTCGGTACAGTCTATGTCAATATCACCGATCTCCTTACGATCTTCATTAGCGAATCTTGAGAACACTGTATGCCACTGTTCCGGGTTAAGGTCTGTAATGTCTGTGACATATGCCGCTCTAGACCCTCCAACAGAACCTCTTGCTGGCCCGAGCGGTATTCCGTTATCCTTACACCAACAAGTAAGCTCACTCATTGAAAGCATGAATCCCATCATTTCAAGTTTCTTAAAAACCCTCATTTCTTCTGGAATTGCAGTCTCAAATCCAGCAACTTGTTCTTGCGTAATTATACCGCGCTCGACCTTTTCCTTAAATTTTTCCTGCACAACCTGTTCGAACTTTTTCTCGTCTGCTTCACGGCTACCATATAGTATTGGATATTTTATAGATGTATCTAATTCGATATCCTCAACTAAGTCATACAACATATTAGTATTTTCGATAGCTGACATATACTCTTCGCTGCTTAGAGCGCCCTGAATCCTAAACATCTCGACTAATTCGTCGTATGTTTTATATGTAAGGTCAAGAGAGTCTTCGTCGCCGTAAGATTTACCCTTTGACGCAATCAGTACTCTTCTGCATTCCTCTTTATATTTCGTAGAACTATGGGTGTCAGTCCCTGCTATAAGAGGCTTATTTAATTGCCTCGATAGCTTTGCGAGTTTCCTATTAAATGCAATCTGGTCAGGATGGTTATGCCCTTGTACTTCAAGAAAATCGTACTTTTCGGCAAGTCTCATATACATAGGATGATCTTCTGGCAATCTGTTTAAAGGGGATGCTAAACAGGCGCTCGTAGATATTATGTTGTCAGAAATACCAAGAAATTCTTCGAACGTAATTCTATTGTTATAGTAGAAATGGTCTGGATCACATGATTTCGTAACGAGCATGTTAAGTTCTTTGACGCCGTCCATGTTTTTTGCCATCAAAACAGTATGATAATTATCTCTTACTTTTGGCTCAAGGTTTTCGGTCATGTAAATCTCTACAGAATGTATATATTTAATACCAGCTTCTTTGCATGCCGCCCATTTCTCGGTCCAGTTTAACGGTTTTCCTAACCATGTTCGGATATCGATAATGCTCTTTGATTATTCTCAACAGCCAGCTTTACATAATCCTGATATTTTGTACAGGAATCGAGTAAGCTATAATCAGAGTGGCAATGATACATGATATACGAACTCAACTAAGCACCTCCTTTCAAACTATGTAACAATAAATCAACACGTTATATAATCAACTTTCTTAAATCGCCAGCAATTATATCCTCTTCCTCTTCTTCCATATCAATACAATACGGCTCAAGCCAAGATTCTTTATACATATACAACCCATTGTCTTCGATCACTCTATAGTAAATGTTTACACCATCGGCGCCACGCATTGATATGGTAAGAACTTTATTGTCGAATTCATCCATATATTCAGACCAAAAGGGCCATTCTTCTGTGTCTAATGGTTTTCGCGCAACAACTTTATCGCCTATTGTATATTTGTACATCGACCAATAGCTTTCTGTTTCTACATCTTTCTTTGCCATATCTTTCTTTGATATCTTATTTTTTATAATATCTATTAGTTTCAAAAGTGCCATAATACTACCCGAATAAATCGCCTATATCTTCTGCGATTATATTTTCATCATCTAAATCTTTCGCGGCAACATTAGATGTATCGATAACATTTATAAGATCCAAGACGCTACATACACCAGCCAAGGAGTCTCTCATACTACCATAATTTAATCTACAATTGGCGTTCATATCAGATGTATACCATGTGTTAAAATTCCACGTAGGCGGGCTTAATCTTATACGTGAATAATCATATGTGCCGTAAATATTCTGTGTCTGATTGGCAACCCCGTATGCAAACAAAGGATTCGCAGTAGTTGTATTATCAAAATCCATCATAATAACTCCTTTAAATTCCCCGGTTCTATATCGTCTCTAATCCTATGCACATCATACCTCTTTCTAATTTTCTGTGCTCTATCTGAAATATCTCTTGAATAAATTTTGGCGCCATCTTCATCTTTAGAAAATATTCTCCAGCTTCTTGTGTCAGCCATTTTATTGGGAACTTCTGGGTCATTATTCACTTCATCCCAAAACTCTTTATTTTTATAACAATCTCTGCACCAAGGTTCCTCCCATCCATCATAAAGATGAGGTACATCTGGCTTTCCGCATATCCAACAAACATTCCTTGACAAAGCACTATAATCATCTATGATTCTATCTACTTCTTCGGGACATTTACCATTATGATAAAAACGAAGTTCACCAAATTTTTCTTTAGCTTGTTCAGCAAAAAAATCATAAAGCTGACCGCTTTCTTCAAGTAATGGTTTAATATCTTCAGCCATACAAAGAATTAAATCTTCCCAACCCTCTGGGATTTCTATGTCTAAAATAGTTGCCTTATAATCCCATTTATAAGTTTGTGTGCTTCTATCCCACCACATATATCTCAAGAACGGATACTCATCTATAATCTTTTTATTTTCCTCTTCTGTCCTCAACTTGCTTTATACCTCCGTTGTTATTTTAGTTTGAACCTTCTGTCATACAACTTCATAAATACATCTTTCCCTTTATCAACTGGAGAATCTTTAGCGTCAAGCAAGTCTTCAAAGTCGTATAGATAATACACATTTACATACCTTTTAAGCCTTTGGATATTTTTGTCAGCTCTAATATTTACATCCTTGTCTAATGCAAACACGACATCGCATCCAAGTTTTGCAAGGATTTTCATCTGATTTTCACTAAGATGCGACGTAAGTATTGCTCCACAATTATCAATTCCCCATGTATCTGCAAGTAAAACACTCTTACACCCCTCGAATATGACTACTTCGTGCTTTTCTTTAATCTTATCCATGTTTTCAGGGACACCATAAATAGTATTTATTGTTCCCCATGAATAAAAATAACAGTATTTTCTTTGACCGTCTTCTTTCCATGTAGGACTGAGAGCTCTGCCGCCAATATTTACAATCCTGTTATTCATATCTCTTATTGGATACACAAGTCTGTCTGAAAATGCATCGTAGTACACTTGATATTTATCCAGAGACTCACGAGAAATCCCTTCGTCTTCCCACACGACTAGCTTATCTTCTTTCTTCTCATATCTATCCATACAATCATCTGGAAGAACTGTCGCAGTTGATTGCTTATGTGTTTTCTCGTGTGTATTCGAATACTTTTTTGCAACTTTTACAGCATCTAACATAGACGATAGTCCGCCGACCTCGCCTTCATACCCGGCATACTTTTTCATTATGTCTACTACCTGTATCGGTGTACAGTTATAGTACTCTTTTATAAATGTGTATAAATTTCCGCCCTTGCCAGAGCTATAATCGTAGAAAAATGGTGGGTCTTTTCTAATAGAAAACGACGGTGTCTTCTCGTCCTTAAACGGTGATAACCCCCACCATTCATCACCCTTTTGTTCCAGATCTACGAATTGTGATATGTATTCTACGATATCAATAGATCGAATTAAGTCCTTTATATCCATCCGTTCCCTTTATTGTCGAACTTACGCTACATTAGTACGGCGTTTGTGGTATCGCCTGTTTAACAGCCTGTTCATAGGAGATAATATTTCCGTTAAAATCTAATGAAATATACTCACCCTCAGCGTGTTGCATGCCATTCCTATTAACCGTGACAATCATTTTTTTATTACCGCACTCTTTTCCGTCGGCTTCGATTTCTTGTGGGGTTTTATCCTCAATCATTATAATCGTAGACGCATTTCTCGCTATCTTCGCTGAATCCGCAAGCCTGTTATACTGTGTTGCCTGTGCCGCTCCGATTCCTGCTATATTCATCGAGCCGCAGATTTCATTTTTGATAACATCAACGCATTTTCCCATTGACGCATATGTTTGAAACGCGTCTGTTTCGTTACCTGTCGATTTAAAGTAATCTACGATAAGAACATCAACAGGATAAATATGATTCATTTTTCTAACAGCAGTATAAATACTCTCACTATCGAAGAACGGAAGATAAATGTGGTTGAAATGCTGATGTTTGATCCAGTCAAGCGCTCTTCTAATTCTTTGGTACTCTTCCTTGTTATAATTTCCTGATGTTATATTCCTGTACTCTATCTGTGTTAGATGTGATATCAACCTCGCTGTAAATAATCTACTCGACAGCTCAGAATCTATGTATAATACTGAATACCCTTTCTTCATCAGATCAACGGCGCAATTAAGCAACATTATGCTCTTGCCAACCTTTTGTTGTGCACCAAAAATCACAAGCTCGCCGCGCTCTATTGTTACATAGTCGTTTAATGCTGGAAACTTGAACGGAATTCCGGCGTATCCTGTCTCTTGTCTAGATTGGATTTCCGCCCAATACGAATCGACCTTTTCGGTGTACTGTTCTATACCATCATTGTACGAATACGACGTCATCACACCGTCTATGATGTTATATATCTTTTCCTTTACGCCTTCCTCGTCATCTTTCAGGCAAAGTTGCTTACACATTGCAAGGCTCTTCGACATCTCCCTACGAAACGCTGCATCCCAGACATTTGAAACGAGTACCTGGTATTCTTCAAGACTGCCTCTGGAAAGAACATCACTCATTGTTATTAGCTCTTGCAAACTTTCTAACTGAATGACATCCTTATTTGCCGGATCATTTATGGCAACCCATTCTGTTATGTTAAACGCATCAATCGTTGTGATTCCTTCCTTTGCCATACCAGTTATGGCATTGTAAAGAATCCTATTGTCTCTATTTGTAAAATGTTCTTTCTGTAAATACTCAGAGTGGAACGAAAAATCAGGGTGGTGGATTAATGTGGCAATAATACCTGACTCACTCTCTATCCTGTTAATTTCCTCTGCCATCTACCACACTCCTATCTGCATAACCAATAATCACACTCTTCATTAAACCCGCAAAGATAGTAGCACGGGAAGAAATCAACATACGGCGGAAATTTATCCTCGTCCATAGCCATATTGATTACACCTTTTACCCAACCAATTGTTTCGTTATATTTATCTATGTTAAATTCTTCCTTAATAAATACATTTTCTTTAAAACAGTTGAAACATAGGTACTTTGGATACTTCCCGTACTTCTGATAAACCCATGCAGAATAAACGTATAGTTGCTTAAGCATACTATCTAGTTCCATATCTTTTAGGGTTGGTTTTTTACGTGCGCTCCTTGGTTTTAAATCCCTCGATTTGTTATCGACTATGACGTACTCACCATCTACCTCGCCAAAGTAGTCTATAACTCCTACGAATGGAATTCCGTCTATATTAAATTCTACTTTTTCCTCAACGGAAATCATATTAAATGGGAAAGGCTCCAGGGTGTCAAAGTAATTGCATCCTTTCTCAAGATAATCCCTTACAATTTTATCCGACGGCCTGAATCCTTTTACTTCTTTGGAAAAATCAAACAGGAATTTTATTTTTAGGTCTTCTCTCGAAGTTCCTTCCTTATAATATTCTTCAATCAGCTTATGCATAAACTTCCCGTAGCTCGCATAGAACATTTCCTGTTCTTCTTGACCGTAGATGTACTTCGTATAAAATTTATACGGGCACTGCTCAAAACATGACACCCTGGAATAGCTCCATACCATGTCCTCTATAAGAGGACGATAACTTACCTCACCCATATATCAAATTAGAAAGGAAGACCTTCGTCGTCGATCTCTCCGTCGCCAACGTTGTTGACATAGTCATCAATACTTCCGTGTGCTCCACCGCTAGTTTTGGGTGCCTGCTGAGCTCCTGTATTTCCGTCGAGTTCATCCTGTGTCTTGAAGCTAAACACTTTGAAGTCGGTATATGTAGTATTCTTTTCCTTGACGTATCTGTTACTTACATCGACATCGCCGAGCTGAATTCTATCTCTCTCCTTAAGCGACAGAGCCTTCCTTGCAGCAGCAGTTCCAACAAATGTGATGAATCCACTGAAGTCCTGAACATACTCTCCTGTATCCCTGTTCTTCCTGCTAATAGATACTCTGCCTTTTGTCATCGTATCTGAGATAGGTGACACTTCCCATACTGTGCAAAACGCATCTTTTCTAAATCCCAAATTGCTACCTCTCTTTCTTATGCTAAAAACTGTTTATTAAAATCTTCGAGAAGTTTTGCGGCAAGCTGAGGATCTTTAATCGTGTTATAATTACCACTCTTTACAAACCTCGTTACCAGCTTCTTAACTTCGTCGGATTTATCCTGATGGTCGGAAAGGAACGCTCTGATTCTTCTATCGACTTCCGCAATGATCTGTTCAGCGACATTCCTATCTTCCTTTACCTCTGCCTCTTTCTGCTTACTTCTATACGCATCAACATCGTTATCTGTCTGGGCGATCTGGAAGTAATCAGTAAGGAAATACCTGGTTGTATATGTAAGTGCAGAGCCAAATGCCTGTGACGGATCAGCCTGTGAACCAACCGCAAACCACGGTACTACAATTCTGTCCTCAGGATTGTCATCGTCAACCCATGTAAATGTCATCTCCATACATACAAGCATTTCGCATGTTCTCTTCTCATACGCATCGCCAGTCTTATTAAACTTTGTCTCTACAATGATATTCTGCTGGACACTTGATGTTCCAGGCACAATGCTAGGAATAAGCGATACACGATACTTCTTCATACCAGCTGTAATGTTCGCTAGAATTGATGTGATATCGGCGTATGTGTAGTTGTAACCACGCTTATCTTTGGAAACTACATCAGAAATTTCTCGAATCTTAGCCAGCTTCTGAATAAGATTCATTGTTGATACATCTTCTTTTGCCAATAGCTACCTCCTCATTCACTTTCTCTTAAAAATGTTGCTGCTTCGTCTGCTACATGCAGAGCCCATGCAAATGGGAACTGTTCATATGAATTTCCTACATATTCATTATCGAAGGAACCCATATGGCAATTTACCGCTACGGCCTCTTCTGGCTTAAGCCTAATAAAAGACTGTAACAAGTAAACCGACTTGCTTCCATGACCTCCGAACTTGAATTTTTCGTCGACCATAAATGCGTCATACGATTCCCATTTACCATTTTCGTTTTTTCTGTTGCGCTTCTCGCTTCCATAGAAATCAACCTTGCAAAGATCGTGCATCAGCGAACAGATAATAACACTCTCTTCGTCAACTTCTATTTCTTTGTACGCATCAAGAATTTTCACCAGTTCGTGATACACGTTTAATGAATGTTGTAGGAGTCCACCTACATATGCGCCATGGTATCTAGTGCTAGCTGGTGCAGTATAAAAATCAGAAGCGTCGAGCCATTTAAGTAAGTTATCAAAACCTCTTCTTTCGACCTTAGCACAAATCTCAAGGAATTCCTCTTTATTCTTCTGGTTTATTTCGTATTGCGTAAGTCCTCTTTCCTCGTCCATATACACTCCCTTCATTCAATATGTATAAGAATGGTTAATTTTACTTAACAGTAATGACTTTTATCTCCCCAACAATCTTAAGAACGGCCTTTGCTGTAGGAGACGCTAACCACCCAGAAAGACTAACAAGTGAACAAGCTCCAATCGTAAAAGAGATGGCTATCATTAAAAATGGAATGATAGTAAATGCACTATTGTAAAAGAATTCATTCCCATCCTTATTGTCATATTTCCATGCCTTAGGCAAGAAGTACATTCCTGCACTAAAAACCGCTGCAGATATAATGAAAATCATAAACCATTCTGTTGTTTCTGACTTTGCCAACTCTGGAATTAGGCGATCCATTGAGGTACCTAACTTTTCGCATAGATTATTAACGACATCATTAATTTCACTACCCAATTAACTAACCTCCTATTTACACTCTCTTAACACATTAACTTGTTATTTTTTCTACCATTTTGACAATCTCTATTACTGAACTTGCAGTTGGCGATGCGATCCAGCCAACCAGATCGACTACAGAAATAAAAAACAAGATACAATTCATAGATATTACTAGGAATGGAATGACTGTTATTGCACTGTCTCTATTGTTGCGGTCATATTTCCACGCCTTTGGTAAAAAATAGAGTGCAATGATAATAAATATAAGTGACATTAATAATGTTGCTACATTAGTACAGATTTCCATCCTTGCTAACTCTGGAATTAAAAATTCTGTTGTCGTACCTAGCTTCTCGCAAATATTATCAATTACGGCGTTAACTTCTGCGCCCATATTTCTCTCCTCCAATGTTTAGATTTAGCATGACATGACAGCAGTTCCATCGCCGTAATACTGCCAGATAAGTTTTGCATTTTTCACACAAATCGCGAATCCAAACGGGTTCTTTTTAGACGATTTATATACCTTTCCTTTGGAATTCCTTGCATATCCATGAATTTCTACAGGATATTTGAGTTCATGTTCGTAGCAATCAATACGCACACAATAGTCGTACCAGTTACTACCGTCTTTATATTTGCGCGTGTCTGTATCCTTGTTGCGAATCAAAAAGTAGTGCTTGTTCGGATCAAGATAGTCGCTACACACGCACCTGAAGCTATCCTTCAGCTTCTTATTCTTAAACAAATACATACGACCGCCTTGAATATCAATGATAATGGCTCTGCCATTTTCATCGACTGCTTTATTTAAGGCCGTATATACTTTCTTCGGAACTGCTGTGGCTGCTGTTGCCTGATTCGGCACGATAAACGAGATGATAAGAATTAGTGCGATGAGTTTTGTAAGTTTCTTCATGTAGCCTCCCATATTTGTATTTTGTTTTTTAGTAGCTGTGCATGTTGTCACCAGACACCTCATGAGTCGAACATGTGGTGAACAGAATCGAACTGATCTTCATCACAGCGCAAGACCGTCCTTGCATGAATACTAAATACCGGCGGTCGGATTTGAACCGACATTCCTTTTATCGGAACGGGATTTTAAGTCCCGCGTGTCTGCCTATTTCACCACGCCGGCATATCGGAATGGTGGGATTCGAACCCACGTAAACACGATTAAAAGTCGTGTGCAGAAAAACCACTTTGCTACATTCCGTGGTGAGGGTGCTACTTTTGTGAGGACAGCTTCATCACTCGGAGATACCTCGTTCTTGCTTCACTTATGTGCACGTAAGTACGGTAGCAATTCCGTATAGTCAATTCATCCCAGGCCGTTTTGGAAGACTCCATGACATATGGGGCGTGAGGGAGTCGAACCCTCATCAGATGTGTATAAGACACCCGCACTCATACCGCTGTGCTAACGCCCTGTAATCCATAACGTTATCTCTTATCCATATATAATTTCAGAATTACAATCTGGACATACTATTTTAATTGTTTCATATGGTTCCCTATTTTTAAGATAGATAGTGTTACCACAATTGCAATGGACTCCATCTTTATAGCTATCGCCTATTTTTAATGAGCTGAAACTAGGGATACTATGGAAAATCATCATATCTTCTTTTGGGATTATACGCATTATTATTACTCCTTTATCACGACCTCAAACTGAGCTACTTTCCAGTATGGCTATGACGCCTACGGCCTGCATCATAGCCAATTATTTTATAGTCTTGAGCCGTCGTGGACTTCTTGGCAATGTTTTCTGTCTCTTGCCCGACCTCCGACACCTACGTTCGGAAAACATATGTAGGTTATTTTATATCGCCTACCCGATATACGGCCTGTGTAGGACTCGAACCTACGACATTTCGGTTAACGGCCGAACGCTCCTCCGACTGAGCTAACAGGCCATTGTTCGTTTCAGTCAAAAATATTTTTTACAAATAAACGTGGAAGTTTTACATCTTTTGCTGGGTTATTTGATATAACCTCTTTACTATCTACCCAATCCTCTAATTCCATTTGACATCGATCACACATGCACATACAAAACATCTCATTTTCTTTATAAATTTCATATTTTCGTTTCCTAGAATTTTCATAAGGCGATCCGCATCTATCGCATATATGTATAACTTTCTGCATATCTATCTATATACCCCCGCCTCCCAGTCATGGATAAGAGCGTCAATCAGTCCGGCACCAAACATATATGCTTTTGTACCCTTCTCTCTGAAAGAATCTGCCCTATCCTGCAGCCACTTAATAGTTATCACGTCAAGAGTTGGAGCATTTCTAATTTCCTCTTCAAGCTCTCCCATTGCGTGGTATCCACCACGAGATACATCATTTACAGATAATACATCTGCGTCAATCGGTCTCATAATAACTCCTTTTTGCTTGCCTCATTATTTTCCGTATCAATAAAACACTCATCTGTATTATAAAAATGTGTCCACGTAAGCGGAATTCCTATGAGATCTTTCCTCGATTTTAAGTCCTCAGTAAGCTGTGCTCTAAAACATTCCTTTGGACAATTTGGAAGATAATCCAGGCAATGAGAATGATCATGATTCATTACTTTATCTCCTTCGCTTTTCTTTCCATTCTTAATAAATCCCCGTCCGTACCCCCTGTAAACTCGAACCCGTATTTCTTGTATAGAGAGATTGCTACACTGTTGTCTCTGTCAACAGATAAATTATTCACGCCCATTTCTATACAGAACTTCATAATATCGTCACCGCATCCAGTCCCTCTAAGTTCTTCTGCAACTTCTAAATTACTACAGCTAATCCATCCGCTTTCGAATTCCTCGATAAGGACATGGGCTACATCGTGCTTCCAGTCAGTCCACCTATATAATATGCTGTATAAAAGCCCGGCTTTATTCTCTTCTTCGGTAATAGGACGACTCTCTCCAGCGATATAATAACCAGATAGCCCTCTTTTCCCCATCATTTACTCCATCTCATTCATGCTATGCTAAAATACCCGTTTTATCACATTCCAACCCACTTTACTACATTCATAAAATGAACCCCTTTAAATTCAGACTCTTTGTCAAAGCTGACAATCAAAAGATTACCGTCATGTCCTTGCACTGTTCCAACCCTATCCTTACAGTCGCCTACGAGCACCATAATTCTATCTCCAACACTGTAGTCCATTGGTTTCTTATGTCTATTAATCATTCATATCTCCTTTTCTTGCCTCTTTTCTCCATTTGTTTAGCATCGCATCAATCTGTCCGGCAGTAAACGTTGCAAACTCAAAATCCATATCTCTTAGTTTTTTAATTTCTGCTTCAATCCATGTGATGGGTATTGCTTCAACCGCAGACATTTTTTGCACTGCATTTTTACAACTTCAATAACAACGCTGTTAAATAAATCTTCTGTATCTTCTCCTGTGGCAACAAAATCAACAAGCACATCACCGTCAATTAATTTCACCGTATTATATTCTCCTTTTGGCACACCCGTTTTATACATATATCACTAATCAAACAAACTCCCTAATTCGTCTGGTTGAATTTCTTCATCATCATCTTCTTTTTCTGGATATAATCCAATATATCTTTCGTCTATGATGACTTCTTTATATGCACCATCCTCGATGTTATCGAACCTAACACGATAATCAGGCGGAAGGCCGGATGTTCTATATTGCTGTACTTCAATAACTACACCACAAGAATCACCATATTGTCTCTCGATAAAACCAGTTCTCATTTCACGTCTGAACTGTACAATATCTCCGACATTATACAATGGGCTCATCCTCTAACGCCCTCCATAAACTTATGTTTCCACTTATCATAATTCAATGAATAATGTAAATCCTCACACACATGATCGAACTCAGACTCCAGGATTCTCTCAAGTTGATCATAAGGTACTTTTATGAGATCTCTGACTGTTTCATATCCATACATATCGAGTATGTCTTTGTAGCTCTCTTCTACTTCATAATGTAAATAACTCATACGTCTCCTTATTACAGGTTAAAATATCCTAGTGTACTTTGCACAACTGCTTACCGTGTATGGTTCACCATCTAATGTCTTTTCATGTTTGGTTTCACATTTAGGCGGCGTGTGCTTCCACCATAGTGTATAGCTACCGTCATCAAATACAACTAATGCAAACCTCCAGAATTCATGCTTTCCCGGGCACAAATTATTTGCGATAGCGCAAATTATTAAAGGAAACACAAACAAACACACCAATATAAAAATAACAACTGCAAACAGAATCTCCAAAATTATGCCCTCCATAATATCTATTACATATATTCTATGTATACGTAGGCCGCCAGCGGGAGTCGAACCCGCAACCATCTGCTTACAGGGCAGATGCTCTACCATTGAGCTACAACGGCATATCGGCCCAGCCACTGTATACGCATACAATACCGTGACTGGCACCGCGTCTGTTAAATTTTATCAATGGCAGGTTTGATCTTTTTCAAGACACCAATTCCTGCAATCATCACAGCAGAATCAACTCCAAACGCTACTGCATTCTTGACAATTTTTACGGCAAACGGAATATGATATAAGAAACATTCAATTCCAGTCTTAAAGATCAGCATACCAATTCCAACATACATTAGCACGGACAGCACTCTCTTCTTTGTGTCCTCTGTAAGATAGAACACTGCGCCACATCCACAACCGATGATAAGATTAGCAACGAACCAGCTAATGCTAAATCCGTATGGAGAAAATAGAATACTTTCAAATCCGCATCCAACAGCACCTACAAATCCAGCCCACGGACCAACCGTCCCACAAGCAATAGCGAGTGCGATATATCCCAGGTCGAGCGAGATAGCACCGATAAACGGAATCTTCATCATAGCACTAAGAGCGCAATACAATGCAGTAAGCAGTGCGATAGTAGTAAGTTTCTTTGTGTCAATTTTTTCTTTTAACATAATACCTCCATTATTTTTACTAAATCGGGATGACAGGATTTGAACCTGCGGCCTCTCGGACCCAAACCGAGCGTTCTTCCAAGCTGAACTACATCCCGTTATTAATGCCCCATTCGATATGCAACACATGTTGCATATCATATGCCTTAGCATTTAAACCGAACGGCGGGATTCGAACCCACATAAGTGCTTCCGTTGCAACCATTTTCCTCGTTTTACCAATGTTAAACTACGTTCGGAACTCAGACGGTGGGGTTCGAACCCACATTTTTTGATATATCAACCCAATGGCGTTACGGGTCTGGCGTTGCCAGCGTCCGGTCTTTTCAGTTAGACGACGTCTGAGTTTGCGGACAGAACCAATAAACTCCGCTGTGTGATTAACGGTTTCGTAACTGTGCTATTACGACCTATCAATCCGCTTTTCCTAACCTAAGTACACGCACACCTCAGTTAGTTTTGGAAGTGCTCCCACCGGGACTTGAACCCGGACGAAATTAATCATTGGAACCTAAATCCAACGCGTCTGCCAATTCCGCCATGAGAGCAGAGCGGGGCTAGTCGGGATCGAACCGACGCATCTAGGAGTCAAAGTCCCATGCCTTACCTCTTGGCTATAGCCCTTTGTAATGTTTATTTTTATATTGATATGATTTATGAGATGCCCGCTCTCGCGGGCAGCCCATCAATCAAATGTAAGTTTCCAGTTATCGTAATCCTTTAGGTAGTCTCTGGCAATCTGTCTTTGTTTCGCCGCTAAAGTATTTCTACCAGAACTGAGATTATATGTTTTGCCTTTCATAAACTCTTCGGCTAGCCACATAAAGTCTGGCTCTACACCTGACATTTCAAGTTGATATGTCCTGTAGAATACTCCAGAGAGCCACGCTCTGAAGTAACTTAGCTTTATATTAGTCTTCTTATCAGTAATTGCGTTACGGTTTCTTCTTGATAACTCGGGTCTTATTGATGTTATTGTGGGTACACTTTTAATTCCTCTTAAAAGTATATTTCCGTCGCATCTTAATCTCTTTATGTCGTCAGAATAATTTGGATGCATATAGATGAAGTAATACATATCCACACAGATTTTAAAAGCCTTCACACCCTCTCTGTATATTGGATATTCTTTATCACCGTGTCTTACTACCATATCGACAAAGTCGACCTCATCAGATGTTATCTTAAAAATCTCATCTTCGCTACATCCACCATATGCAAGCCAGTAAAAACACCTATAGATATTATCTATCGTTTTTGCAGATTCCTTCTCATAAATACTATCGAGAAATTTCTGCATATGGACAGGACTCGTTATCATTTGGGTCCTTATTTTATCCACTATATCTGGTGTAACGTTTAGCACACCCTCTGCAGCGCCTTCAACCCCGTGATCCAAACACCAACGACCATAAGAATGCAATATAGACAACCTCATTCTATGACCGCTCGAACGTATCCCGACCATTCTACTAACTATGGGTTTTAATTCATCGCTTGTTTTTGTACAAAGATCAGCACCCCACTCATCTTCGTATGGAGAGAAAATTCTAAATACCTCCAGACATGCTTCTCTTGTGTTAATGCTGCTAGTAACGTCGTCAATAAACTTTTTCTTTAATTCTTCGTTATACATATTACTGACTCCTTACTTATTCAGAGAAACAGCTTTTTGCCATACTTCGAAAAGAGTTTGAAAGTCTATAAACGATATCGCTGATGTAGCTAATAAACTTGCAACTGCTATCTTTGCCATGTACTCGTCTGGTATCGTAGTTAGATAGGCGCCAATCTTTTCTTTTGACATTCTCTCTGGGTTTTCGCACAACACCATACTGTCTTTTCTAAGGCCGGTCTCACTGGCTGGTAAGAATACGTGTGTTGGCTGGCTGAATTTCTTCAATGACGATGTCAATGGAAGTGCTATAATGTTAGGACTGTGAACATTCCCGACGTTATTTTGAAAAACTAAGCCAGGACGCCATCCGCGTTGCTCACTTCCAGTACCACCAAAGTTCATCAAAAAGACGTCGCCTATCAGTGGCTGTTTAAACATGCCGCTCATAGTGTCACATCCTTTCATTCAGTTATATGTATTATACCACACCAGACAGAAAATGTCAAGACAAATATATATTTTACTTAGCAAGCAATAAAAATATACTCGTCGTCATAAGCATCGGTGTCACTTTTACCGCATACTATTCTGATAGTCGTATCGATACTTCCCTCATCTACAAATATATGCTTTACCATCGCAACTTTTAAATAACTTCTTCCATTCTGAAATACGACTGCATCTGGAGATAAGGAAGTGATTACAGATTTGTATATCGAAACAATAGAAATATAGCTTCTGTCGAATTTTTCCTGGTTCTGTGTGGCATACCTGTATGTAAGAAATTTTCTTTCATCACAATATTTCTTGAATTCAGTGATTGTACAATGCAAAACTACATTCCTCCGTTGACTATTTAAGTAAGCGATGCTACAATACAGTCAGGTCTATATTGTGTTTCTAGACCTGAGCTGTACTGCAGCTCGAAACACGAACTGCTTTGTGTGTTGTGCAGTCGTGCTTTCATGTTCTTCGCGGGGGCTGAAATACGCCCCCGCTACTCTTTTATATTATCACGAACATAAGTTTGTGTCAACACTTATCGAACCTTAATACACGGGTGGATCATTCTTTCCCACTTAAACATTGCTCTATGCGGGGCATCCTTATTATATTCTGTAAGGTATGTGGCCTCAGACCCTTTGCATATAACGACTCTGTCTGTAATACCATGTTTCTTCAGTTGCTCGCCAACCCACCACATTGTTTGAGAAAAAACAATATCGTCTACGATGCGATCACTTGAATATTTATAGTTTACAGTTATGATCCCCCTTTTCGCCACCATTTCAGGTAGCTTTCCGCTGTTATACGACATAATAATCATGTAACATAATGTAGGAATATAAGAAGCTCCTGGAGGAGGATATTCACGTCCTCTATACCATGCAACAGACGGGCAAATAATATCCCTCGCGTCGTTCCATAGTTGTTTATATCCTCCGTTTTGATTGTAATACTCCTTTAATTTCCTCTCGTATTTGACGTCCACGACGTCTCGAATCCACGTATTAACATTATTACTGTATAAAGATGCATTAATTTTAATCTCTTGATCCCTATTCTTTACATCTCTATACTCACACATCATTCTTACAAGTATATAAGGAACACCAATCAGAGCTATAAAAAACTCAAACATGGTTACGTCCTCGTATTCTTAGCCTCAACGATATAATCTATTGCATTTTGAAGACTGCTAATTGCATCTTCTAACTCATTAACTGCACTGTCCATACTATCAATAGCATCTTCCATCGCCATCCCACGAACAGATTCCTGAATGGTAGGCGGATAATTATCAAAGCAGTCCTGCTCATCATCCATTACATCTTCAACAATATCTTTTGCCTGCTCTATTATTGGAATTGCTCTTTCTAGTCTTGCTCTCTTCTTCTGATTCAATAAACCTCACTTCCTCTCCCATATACTGGGAAACGAGAACTCGATTTTAAGAGTGTCTCCTTTGTCGACATTCTTATATGATACTTTATTGGCTACCTTCATGATAACAAGCATCTTATTATCTTTCCCGTACACATTAGCTTTCCTTGTGTCAATTTCAATTCCATCACACAGGAAAGACATCTTAATATCGAGTGTTGAACGGTCGACACTAACAGTTAGATCGCTAAGACAGAAGTCGTCGCATAACTTATCAAGTGTATCGCATACACGCATGAAATCATGTAACAAATCTTCTTTTACAACGTAGTTATCTCCGACATCAAGTCTCTCTTTTGCAATATCAAAGCATCTTCCCATGTCAAATACCTCCATCAGAAGCGGGTCTGGCGAACCCGTGATACGCTATATCTAACACAGTATTACCGTTTGTCTGAAGAGAAACCTCGATATTCGATGCCATCTTAATCAATTCTACAAACGCAACGGTGTCTACGATCTCAATATTTCTGCCGGTTAGCGTTATATATGCCATGCTTTTAAACGGTTTAAACATCCCGCTCGTTACCATAGCACCTCTTACACACTTACCAATGTTGTCTAAAGTGTAACGAAACACCGCCAACTTTTCAGGAACTGCAACATAGTTCGCGCTCTCTTCTTTCTTAAGCGCATCTTTATGCGCATTTATGAAAGATTCGAGCGACTGGTCAATAGAATTAGTACACATAACACCACTCCTTTCTGGATATTCAGTTGTATTTTAACACGAGTTACTACATAATTCCATTTGACATTGAAATCAATCGCAACGCGTTCTTAGCAATTATACTTGCACCATTTCGAATCTCCTCTACACTTGTATACTTAGATACAGATACTCTAATTGTATTTCTCGCCTGATCGTCAGTAAGCCCCATAGATGTCAATACATAACTAGGTTCTTGCTCTGAACTTCTGCACGCAGATCCAGCTGATATATATACACCGTCTATCGAGCTAAGAATAACCATTGTCTCGGCGTCAACTCCGTCAATCCTGACGCTTAACGTTTTTCCAAACTGATCAAGATTATCGCAGTTAAGATGTAGTCTATCTAATAAACCAACGTCAGCAAACTCCTTTTGAATTACAGCCCACATCAATCTCTTTCTTGATTTTATCTGACTAAATGTGTTTTCTTCGTTTGAGTTAATAATATCGCACGCCTTACCTAGCCCAACAATTCCAGGAACATTTTCCGTTCCTCCTCTATATCCAAATTCCTGTGAATGACCGCCATATATCATCGGACTGAACGGGAATCTGCTTAAATCTTTTACGTATAGCGCTCCGACACCCTTAGGGCCGTGAATCTTATGAGCCGAAATTGAAGCTGAATCACAAAACTCACTGACGTTTAACTTTAAACATCCAGCTGCCTGTACACAATCAGAATGTACCCATATTCCTTTATCTTTGCACAGATTATATATATCGCGAACCGGCTGTATCATTCCAGTTTCGTTGTTCATATACATCGCAGAAACAAAACCAAATGATCCAGTCTCAATATCTCTATAGAACTCGTCCATATCAATAACGCCAGCCTCGTTAACACCAAGCATCTTTATTTTATCTGTTGATGTTGGACCCCAGTCAGGCGTTATTCCCGCTGATCTCAAAATAGAATCATGCTCTATACGTGAAATGAGCATTTTATTCTGTGTTTTAACGAACGATTTTACGATTGTATTGTTAGATTCGGTTCCTCCTGACGTAAAAATAATGTTTTCCGGGTTCGCTCCCATGAAATCAGCGACTCTTTTTCTCGCATTTTCAACCGCATCCTTAGCGTTTATGCCAAGTCCATACGTTGTTCCCGGATTACCATACTCATCTTTTAAATATGGCATCATTTCTTCTAAAACTTCTTCTGCCATCCTCGTTGTGGATGCGTTATCAAGATAAATCATTTAAATTCCTTTTTCGCGTCGTACTTATCTTCGGTATTTTTATGAAACTCATAAACTTCCCTTATATGAGCATCTCTACTGATAGATGACGCACTTGCGCCCTCAGTTATAAAAACCCAGTCAAAACCACAAGTACTGCACAGCCTTCTAACCTGGTCTACTAATTCTCTTCCGGTCATATTCTTAAATCATTCCTCGCTTTACCATCTCTTTTAGTACAATTACAAAGAAAACGGATATAATGCCGCAGAGGTAACCAACATCATACTTACTTTTATTATCAAAATCCAGTAATGATATAAGTGCATATAGAGCAGCAAAAAATATTGCAAGAACCATTACAATAAAAGCAATTCTATTTATAATTACTTGCATTAATTACATCCAATGAGTTCAAAAAAGACATACATAAAAGCAACCGATGCCACACCAGACAGATACCCAACAGAATAATCAATAGACCGTATGAATAATAATGCCACAGCAAACGACGTAGCGACAAAAATCAGCATTAAAATAGCAGTTACAACTTCACAAAATGTTTTCATTTCTTTCTCACTAAATCATATATGAATCGCATATTTTTCTTATCTTATTCGATAATTCATTACTAACAGTCGGCATCCATAAAAATACTTCCGTAAAACGCTCCAAGGTATCTGGCTATACACTTTCCAATCTCGTCAAGATTGTTTACCGGATACTCTCCGCCGCTACCATTCTCTCCGCATACCCAAAGGCATTTCTCGCCGTCATCATTAGTATATATCTCAAACTCAAATTCGTAATTTTTATCCATGTTTATTCTTATACCATCCCTCTACTAAACATTGTTGCAGTTATTACTTATGCCCTCATAAAATGGCGGCAGGGATTTTCACCCTGCATAACCCGTGCACTGGTCAGCTTGTACGGACTCGAACCGCTTGGGCAGCGCAACCCTGAGTCTTTAACTTACTGCCCGTCTCTCACATCGCCGCGTCTACATATTCCGCCACACCATTTATAATCACTTACAAAGAAATGCGGCGAGTAAATCCTGTAAATTCTTGATGTCTTCTGGGCTGTCGATATCAACACTACCGATTTCAATTTTTACAGCGTCTTCACTGTCTTCATCTTCGCCGCACTCGCAACCTTCGCAGTCTGGACGATCGACCATTTCTCCGTCGATATCACCGTTAAGTAAAGACATTTCTTTTGCAATAGCATCAAACGATTCCTTGCCGTTCTCAATAGCGTAATCCACGAATCCAACGTCGTCCTTATCAGAGTAAGGAATCACACCGTTCACCTCACCGAATGCAGCGATCGCAATGCAAATACCGTCAATAATTCCTGAGTGGTACACATCTAACTCCTTAGCCTTATTCGTAGCCTCAAAGACAAACGCCTTCTCGATTGTAAGAAGCGCATCAATAAACTCACAGGCGCTCTCAGGGGTGTATGCATTATGTGCATAATAATTCTTTTCTACCATATTATCTCCTTTTATATATTAAATTATTAGTTACCTATTATTTAAGTAGATTTCAGCTTTATCAGTAAGAATGTATACAGCATCGTAATCATCGCCGAACTCAACATTGTCCAAAAAATCCTGTCTCATGCTATCAATATCATCTTTATTGAATTGAGCAACACATTTTCTTTTAACACCATATTCGTCAACGAGATCTATCTCCATCCTCATCGACCCAGATCCTTCTGGAATCTTCATTATGATTCCCATATTAGCTTCGATTTGCATATTTATACATATTTCTCCTTATTCATCTGAATAAATATACCCAATAAACGAGATAGTTAAAATAATAATAACAAGCGATATTCCTATGGCATATGCCAATGATGTCAGATCATTGTTCATCTCATACGCCAATGATGTCAGATCATTGTTCATCTTCGCCCCCGGATACTTTTATCAGGTCGCCGCTCCAGAAAAGCCAGGTAGGTTCTTCCTCGAAGCTAACCATATTCTTTCCCTCTACCCTCGCCGTAAAGACCTTATCACCATTGTTTTCTACGAATTCCTTATACTTCTCATTCATATCTGGATAACTTCTTCTTGACTTTACAAGAGACACATCCATCATGACCTTGTCTCCGCTGTTGATTTCCTGAGGATCAGAGTGATCCTTGATAACTTTCTTTGCAGCCGCTCTTAACTTAAGTTCACTAAGAATTCTTTTCGGATCATGTGGGTCAGGACTACGCTTCCTGAACTTTTCATTCCTTCTTTCTTCTCTGTTCATGCCGTTCATACTCCTTTGTATTATTTTTTGTATCTTGTTTGTTCATATTGGACAAACAAGTTTGAAAATTATCATCGCCGCATCCATCGCACACGGTGTGATAATACCAGCACATATCTTTATACTGCTCATTATTAATGTAGTACTCACACATATCTATGCTATTTAAGTTTTTCAATGTACATGACATTACTAAGTCCGGTTGTTATTCTATATACTCCGTCTGACGTTACAATACGCACGCATCCTTCGTAGAACGTAAACGACTTTGCATTAACGTTTATTATTTCACCGTCTAAATCCTTCACACGGACTAGATTAGAGAAGTGTTCATAGTACTCTCGCGGCTTATATGATATTCCTTGCTCGTTTTCTTTCTCATAATCAAGTAAATCATATAGATCTATATGTTCTTTGTCGTCTGAGATACCGCTTTTATTTTCGCTCGTATTACTAGAAACTCCGCCGCATCCGGCTCCGTACATCACAGTTGCTATAACTACGCACAACAGCAGAAACACGTTAAACCTTTTTGTCCCCATAAACCTCCGTCAAATATATGTAACCTTGACTCCATACTTCGCATCTTTAGGATTAGAATCGTTGTACACACCTGCCAACAGAAGATGATATTGCTCACGATACCATTCCATCTTATCCTTGTATTCGTTTCTCTCCGAAATAATCTTATCGTATTTGTGTTCAATTTCATCAGGTAAAGAGCTAGCTGGTTTTGACCACGACCACAAGTTGGGCCAGCCGCCACTCCTGTCAAAGCACTTGCGCTTCCACTCTCTCACCTTCCTGCCAAGCGAATCACACTCACCTGTAAGACGCTCTACTTCCTTCGTAAGCCTTTTATTTTCGCCCTCAAGACTAGAGACCATCTTATCATACATATCTTTTTGATTTGAGAGCTCAGATACGATCCTGTCAGAATACTCCTCGTCAACCTCATTCAGACATCTAAGAAGCGTCGTACAGAATTCACGCACACTTGCATCTCTGGAACTGCATGCAAGACCTGCAAGTTTTCTTCTCATTTCATCAGTTTTATTCATGTTAAACTCCCTCCTATTATATATCCAATATCGACTAGCTCTATATCCTCATCATCGTCGCACGTCGTAATCCACTTCTCAGCAACCCATGTATTATCGTCATCAATTTCGTAATACCAATTCCTTGTCTGATCGTCGGACAAGAGACTAACAATTTCTGTAATACGATGTGTGATGGTGTTGTCAATGCGGTTATATAGATATTTACATTTAGGAGGTATACATACAGTGACTATATCGCCGACATTAAATTTATTCATATTTACCACCATAAAAAATCCGGCACATTAGTTTGGACAGAATAAATATCAAACAAAAATCTATGAATTAAAGTGTAGTATTTAATGGCTACTACTACCGCGAAAATCAAAAGAACATTCTTGTAGCGAAATGACTGATGAATTACGACATTAGTGTATTTGCGAATGATGTAGTATGTATTAATGTATCGTGATTTACGAAGCGATTTACGGTGAGCGCCCTATGTAGGTCTACGAAACCTAAAAATTTCAGATGGATTTTAAGTCCAACTTTTCTTGCAAAACTCACAAGCGTTTTGAGACCGCGAACAGCCGGTCTGTCCGGGCAGGAAACTGCCAGTTATGTAAATCAAATACAGATACATACGTATCGTATTTTGTTAATTCATTGAAATTTATTTTCTATAAACTCTGTCCAAACCAATGTGCCGGACTATTTACATTAAAGCGTCGGCATTCCGAGCTTGAATTCCTCAACTACATCGTCGAAGCTACTTCCAATATCGAATGGCGGATTATAATCAACAACGGTATTTACCATTGCACTGTCAATGTTTGTAGATACCATATCAGCTTCCCTCGACATCCTCTTATATGCATCCTTAGCAGCAACTACATCGTAATCGTAGTCGTACACGCATTCAGATTTATAGTAATACGGCGTCTGATTTCCCTCGTTGTTGATCTTAAACCCACTATCTCTTACCATGGATTTCCTGGGCTTAGCACTGAGCATAAGTCTCATAGCTGCAATAGCGGACTGCCTCGACTTATTTACTGCAATAGCTCCATCAATATCGAACTCTGCCGTAGCTTTTGCTTTTGCGATCTTGTCAGACAGCTTAATCTTTTCATCAAGCACATAACAGATAAACGAGATCATTGTGTTGTTATCATGGAAAATTCCCCTGTCTACGATCTCTGTCATGTCCTCTTCTACCGGTGCTCTGAGGTGTCTCTTTTCACATTTAAGGCAATGGTCAAACGTCTGGATGCTTGCGTTTGCTTCGCTTAAAAGTTTGTTGAGAAAGTTCTGGTATCTAAATGCCTCTTTAAGATTCATTATTCCTCCCTGTAATGTTTATTATTGTATTGTAATCGTTAAATAAAGTTCCTCGTTTGAGGATAACTGTATTATATCACACTTTGTTTATTTTGTCAACACAAATTTATCGTTTACGTCATTTATTTTCCCAATTTGTTGTTATGAAATTAAGTTTTTGTTGATATTGAATACCAAAATTACTACTTTTTTAGGATTGTATTAGCCGAATTCTTTCATATGGTTTGTGTAGTGCAATGCCTGGAAACCGGTACCAGCTTGGAATTTGAGGTAGCTTGGTATGGTCTCTTGTGTGGGTTGATTTCTCTGTGGTTTTCCTTGTGGTTTACCTGTAGGTGAATCCCTTTTGTGTTTCATTGGGTGGGACCTTCCGTTGGGCTGAGGTGTTTAACTATGCTTTGACTTGCGTCGCATCAGTGACTGCAGCTCTGTGTGTCAGGTGTCGCCGTCCCCACAATGTGATACTCTTGTTTACAACTAAGAGCGTTGCTAACAAATAACAACAATACAATTCAGCTAAAATACTTACCTATTCTTTGATTACTCTATATATTACCGCAAGTAGTAATATAAATAATGTCACCAAAACACTACTGTGTATCTGCGACATCGGAGCTCTTTTGCTTTGACGTTTTCTTGTCCTGCTTGGCTTTCTGTCTCTCTTCCCTCTCAACAGCAAGCTGATGCTCAAGGCGAGCCATAACTCTTCTCATTCTTGCAAACTCTGTGTTTCTGCATTTGTGTTTACTCATAAAATCCTCCTATGAATTTGATATTACACAAGGTAATCCGTAAAGATATTTTGCGTTTGCACGGAAACGCAAAAGCTCTTTATGCGCAATGCCATGCTTTTGAGTGCATGTCCGTAGGCTGCTACTGCCGGTTCGGTACGCGGTAAGACCATCGGTCGTCCGCGTTACTCGAACGGGCGTAGCACCTAGGCATGTCACTCAATAAGCGATGAGACGTACCAATTTCGCACTTCTGTTTACAACTAAAAGTAGGTTCTATTTATGTAGACCTAATATTCATTACCTTGTTAATGGTGCGGTTGGGATTCGAACCCGTTAGAACCGCTCCATCGCCGCACCGCGCCACACTTTTAGACCCGGAATCTATGGTAGTGGCTACCAATATCGGATCATGATATCACATTGGAAATCCTGCGGATAATACCCTTGTCTGGAATGAATTCATCGTATCCATTCTCAAACTTGAGATATTTTACTCCGACAGGAGAATACTCTTTTGTCCATCCTGTGTCTGCATAGAACTCAATGAAGTCCTGGATATCTTCAATATCGTCCCATGTTGCAGATCTCATATCTGGATATGAATCAAGATCGAGATTTGAACATGTGAAATGCACAATCCTCTTATCCTTGTAGTCGATCTCGGATTCCACATCTTCGAAATCAAATCCATATGTATCTCCGGCATTTGTAATAATTTCATATCCGCCTGGCCTGCAGTCGACCTCGTCGTCTTCGATTTTCCTGTCAAAGATTAATCCGAACTTCATGCATAATCCGATCATACGATATACCTCCTCACCTCATCATCACTCCATCTCGGAATTTTCTTAACTGAGATATCAATAACGCTCAGGTCTTTCATGTCTTTGTCGTCGTCGTAACAGTCGCCTCTACGACCGCTGTTACCATACGAAGACTTGAGAAGAAGTGCGATGCGATCCTTATCCACAGTAAGCGAGCCATCATCAGAAACGGAAACCGATGTAGACGGTACGCAAATACGAATATAATCCCTTCCGCCCGCTTCATTCGGTTCAGGTGCGATTAATTCTGTGTTTGTATAATCTGTTTCATCGTAAATATCTACGTTAAACTCGCCGGAATAATTGCTTCCGTCAGAAAGAGTTACAGATGCCTTCAGTCTGATGTCATCTTCCCTTGTAATGTTCATATCTTCAAGGCATTCTTCAAGGCTATAACCCTGATTGAGCTCGAAGACGAGAGCTCTGAGGATATCATAGTTGATATCAGAGACGGCAGAGAGCCTGATTACCCCGTCAATCTGTGAATAAAATTCAGGTTTTAATTTATCGGTAAGATACTCTCTGATTTCCTCTACTGAAGGATTTCCAAGGCTAAAATGATAATGGAATCTGCCGGGCCTATTCTTGAAGTATGTAGAAATCTTGTAGAGTTCGTTACAGGTGATAACGAACATCTTTTTCCCGCTGTCAATTCCGTCGAAGAGCGGAAGCAGTTCGTCCTGAATACTCGATCTCTCTCCGTCATCATCGTCTGACCTCCCGTTCGAGAATGTCTTATCGAACTCATCGAAGATGACAACAGCCTCCTGGTCGATAGATGAAATAAATCCAGCGATACCGGAGATCGCTCTTGACACAACGATTACAGGATATCCTCTCTTCACGCTTTCAACCGCCAACATCTTAGCGAAGAGGGACTTACCGATACCTTTCTTACCAGAAAGAATAATACCGAAGTTCCTATCTGTCGCCTCGAATGACCTGAGCGCCTTTTCAACCTTCTTGTATCTGTCACCATAGATCTTCTCTTCTTTAACCTCAAGGTCAGTCCTTGAAGAGAGCGAGAATCCTGACATAGGGTTGAATTCCACCTCGTACGAGCCAGCAGGTAGCTTGTCGTATGTACGAAGTTCGTCGCCGTAAATCTGGTACCTTCCACCAGAGCACACAATGTTCATAAATTTCCTCCTATAGTGTATTGTTTTTTTTGGGATACAACAAGGTAATCCATAAAGTCGATAGTGTTTAAAGAGACTTTATGCGCCATGCCTCTGTGTCGTAATAAACCATCCTTACTGCATGTAAATAACTCGTCCTGGTCCGAGGAAATTTTTCTAGAGGTCGACCGGAGGGAGGCTTCGAGGAAAAATTTCTAAGGACTCGGACGGTTATTTACTGCAAGTAAGTGTTGGTTATTACGATACGAAGGACGCATCACAATTTCATACTCCTGTTTACAACTAGAAGCGGGTGTAAATATGTATAACCCAATTTACATTAGCCTTGTTTTATATTTTGATTTTTACAGTTACCAACAATGATTGAAGCTGAGATTAAATGCTTCGTCTCCTGTTTTGAATGCTTGATTTATTTTACCTAACGTTATATTTGCGTCTTGCGTTGTTTTAAAACGTTTTATGGGCATCCCTTTGTATATTCCGTTGAAATACCCAAAAGCCACTATGTCATATCCAACGTCGCCTAGGTCTGGACATATCTTGAACTTATAATCTTCATACTCTAATGCTCCTTTATCATAATAAACTATCATTAATTACCTCCTAAGAAACATAGCAATCCGTAAGGTCATGAGGTCCTCCACCGAATAACCTTATGCGCCATGCAGGTAGTGGAGCTCCTCCTGATCTGCTGCATCGCCCTGACGGGTTCGTCGTGATGAGAGTTCGGGTGATAGCCCGAATCTCTGAACGACGATCCGTCGTTGGCGTGCAGCAAATTCGGAGGCGGTCCGCTACGAAATTTGCATAAACAATTTCATACTCCTGTTCACAACTAAGAGCAGGTTTAGATATGTATAAACCTAATATTCATTGCCATGTTTTGTAATCGATTACATGTTGATAGCCGTCATAACTTTGTCAGTCGCACGATCAATAATTCTTAAATAGTCACCACCCATTTCATCGATGATTTCAGTTACCAATGTTCTAGGATCGTCATCAGCAAATAGTTCTGTATCGTAGTTAGAATCGACATCGTCGTATGTAACGAAGTCAGACATGTTCATCTCTATTTCAACATCGACATCGTCTCTGATAAGTTCCCAGACGGAGTCTCTATCCATTTCCGGCACCGCCCTAGCTAACATTACATAACACTGCACATCTGAAAAATATTCCTCTAAATATCTTATAAAGCACGGAATATCAACAGAAAAATATCTGTCGCCGTTATACTTGACTATCATTCTTTTTCTCCTTAAACACGAAATCAAAAGCCATTTTAGCTCCAATGAAAAGAGCAACAATTAGTTCATAAACGAATACATAGAACGTAACGTATGCAAACACAATCGTTATTATTCGCGCTCCTGTCTTTGAGTAGCCCGTCTCCCTTGCATCGTTGTATACCTTCGTATATGGAAAGAAGAATACATTTATACTATTGTCTGTATTTATTCCCATAAGCGCCCATAAGATAGCTGAAAGGAAAATCCTTATTGTATTAATAGCTACGATATATCCAAACATTATTACTACTCCTTGTATTGTTTATTTTTATATTGATATTATAATAAATAAATCCTCTTCAAGGATTAACGTATTATAACATACTTTACTTGTTTTGTCAACACAATTCTATACGCCCTATAGTTCCCAGAAATACTTGTTGAATAATTTCATAAACTCTTCTTTATGGAAATCTACAAGACGTTGAACACGCAACCAATCACTCATAGTTAGAAGGCAATGATCTATATCTCCAAAAAGTTCCTTGCGTGCCGCGTCCTCGTCAATCATCCGAAGATGTTCAAGCATATCAATGAGTGCGTTTTCCCACTCTTCTTCTGTCATGCCGTCTGGATAATATCTAATATTCTTCAGCCGCCACCTTATCATCTTATCCATCGTTTCTTTAAACCAGAAACTGATGTTTAATACGTCAAGCTCGCCAAAGCCACGAAATGCCCTCTCTAAGGCATTTTTAATTTCACACAGGTGAATACTCATCTTCATAATAAAAACCTCCTACAGCGCCAAAATGACGCCAAATTTGACCATCTGTGGTGTTACCACAAGCAATTAATATCGTCCGGTTTTATTTCGTCGTCTTCATGACTATACGGAACGAGCCATTCTCCGTGAAATACCCAGTCTCTATTGCTAGAGTCGTATGATTCACGGTTTTCAAACTTAACAAAATATACACGTACACCATCAGCGTCGCTGCCAGTATCTTTGATAATCCCGCTCTTTTGAATGAGCACGTTCATACTCGGATTCCAGTATATCCCTTCTGTGTACTCTTGTCCGTTCGGGCCAACAACTAATACCTCGTCGCCGACCTTATAATTAATATTATAATCCACAATTGCTCCTCTCATTGATTATAAAACTACACTTTTATAGTAGTTCAGACATATCGACTACATCTATGTCTTCATCCACGTCCAAATAGCCGCTTATAGACATCATATGTGGTTCAGGAACCCACGCAATCCTATCAGTAAATTTACCATCAAGTACTCTAATAAGATAGTCAGTAATAAAATAGTTGTATTCCTGTACATCTTCGATTATCGCATCTGTAAAATCATCTAAAACCCCTGAACCTAAACGGTTTTCAATATGAACACCTGGTTTTAGCGCTACTATTTCCCCGACTTTATATTTTGCTTTCATCAATCGGCTCCTTTCGTGTCATAAAAGAAGATCAATATCTTCAGGCGTTATATTTTCGTCTTCAAAGATATCTCTAAGTAGGTTTTCGTTACATAGCCAATTACCAGAATCGTCATCGAAAGAAATCCAATAGATTGGATATATACTGTGCAGCGTGTCAATACTAACGATCGTACATCTCCTGCCATGAAACCTTGCATTGTCTCCGACGAAGACCGCACAATCGCCAGGTTTATACTTATTATTTGGCATGTAAAGTCTATTATCCAAGTAAAACCTCAATTCCCTCAGCGCATATATCGTCTTCTTCGTAAAACTTATCTGCATATCCTGCGATATAATTCTCATCATAACAGACATAGTATAAACCGTTATCTTTATCAAAGCCACTTAAAAACAGATCGATGAGATAATCAGGCGCGAATGCGTTAAACTCAATCACGTCTGTTATTATTCCGGTAGTGTTATCGTCAGCACGCCTTCCGTCTTCCCCGATGGTAGTACCTGGTTTTATTTTGATGATATCACCAACCTTATATTTTGCTTTTCTCATATTAACTAACACCCTCCACATTCAAAGAAGAAAACAAATTTCCTCTGCATGTATATCCTCTTCTTTATAAAATTTATCTGCATATCCAACGATATAGCGTTCGTCAAAGTATTGATAATACGAATCACAATCGACTTCGAGAGGACCATTTAGAGATAGATCAATGCCATAGTCAGGGTCAAGTGTAGAACAATTGTATTCAAATACATCTGTTATTACACCAAAAGTATTATCGTCAGACTTCTTTTTGTACTTGCTAATGGAAACACCTTGTCTTATTTGAACAACATCACCGACTTTATATTTTGCTTTTCCCATATTATCTGTGCCCCTCGCATTCAAAAAGAAAATTTATTTCCTCAGTGCAGATATCATCATCGTTAAAAAACCTACCTCTACGCTCGGCAATATCATCCTGGTTGAAACGACGGTAATATAAAGATCTGTTATCTTCATCGCTAAGAAATAAATCAACATAATATTCAGTGTAATTAAATTTACTGTATTCCTTTACTTCAACTACTACTCCTCTTGTATTACATCCGGCCTTCTTCCCGAGACGACCAATAGTCCTACCTCGTTTTATTCTAACGATATCACCCACCTCGTATTTTATCATTTTACGCTTAGCCTTCCTTTCATACCGAGCGATATCACCGAATACACGTTTTGTTATTGTTTCATAGTCCATTTCCCACCTCATCAGCATAAGATATAAGACATATCTTCTGTCTGGAAATCATCTTCCTCGAAAAACGGTTCTATATCTGTGTCAACTCTAACATACCAGCCTTCTACCTTTCCATCAAAGTTAAACACTACATAGTCGTGATCATATAAGACACCAACAACAGTACGCCCATCTTTCATAGCTCTTTTTATATTGCTTGAAAAATCGGACAGGAACTCCATCCCGTCCTGCGTAAGAACAACCTTATCGTCATTTTTAAACACTGACACCCCTTTCTATCCCGTTATATCAAACAGAAATTCTATATTTTCAACATCAAAATCATCATGCTCATCCTCGAATCTAATCGGTGCCAACCACTCATCAACAAACCATAACGATTGCAAGTAGATATCGTCGTCTTCAAGTATGTATACAGTTCCCATGTAATATGGAACTGAGGTGCTAGCTATGACAGCTTCGTGTCCAATATATTCATCCATGAGATCAGCAAGCCACGGCACTCCTCTTATAACTTCGTCACTCTTCTTAGGTCCAATAATCCGAACCTTTGTTCCAATCATCATAAAGCACCTCCAAGAAGCTCACTAATAATGGTGTCTGTTGAAACGCCTTCGTCATATTCTTCGTCTGTGCTACTGTTCATCACCGATAATTCTTCTTCGTAAAAATATAACGGCACTAGAAATTTCCTGTTATGAAACTTCACAGCATAAAGAGTATCAGCGTGTTCAAACTTATGTATCCCGCTTATAACCCCAGCCTCACCGATAAGTTGCCTTCTCGTGTTAGCACCGAAGACTCTTTCGTTAATAATCACTTCAGTTCCTACTTCCATTTTTATTACCTCCAACAATAAATATAACCGTAGAAAAGCACCCCGTTCCCACCGGGGTGCCTCTACGACGCCACTATTACACGAAAGGAGCAAAAAACAGAAAGGATATACAGCACTCTATACTAAGGCAAACACAGCGTGGCGAGACTGTGTTAAAAGCAAAAAGTAGCCAAATCTTGCGGATTTGTCAAAGCAAAATCCAGCGATTTTAGAACCTTTTAGAACCGTTTAGAACCATCAAGGTTCTAAATCAATTTTAAAATGGCTTATTTACGCCATTTTTCGGGCCTCTCCTTAAAGAACTATCAGAGGGAAACCCGGTTCCATTTCAATATAACAAGTATTGTTTCAATACTAGCCAAAAATTCAAAGTAGTCATAAAATTAATTTAATTTCCAAAAGAAACAATAGAATCAGCATATGTTTTAAAGCTCAGAGATCCTGATTGTGATCAGCTGGAGGCAGCTCCTGGGATATCTGAATTGGTAGTGGCAGCTGGCTCTTGAGGGCCCAGATCCTGCTGAATTCATTCGGCGGGCGGGTCTTGCCGTTCCCACAAAGTGATACCGTCGTTTACAACTGGCGGCACAGATTAAAATCTGTAATACATTGCTATTGTTTTGGAAGTTGAATAATTATTTATTATATAATACTGAATATATCTTCGATTTTTATATCCTCTTCTTCCTCTATATGACGAAGAAATTCCTCATGCAGATAAAGAGATCCAGTATCGGTTTGTATAAGATATCTATTTCCATATTTGTTACTGTACTCCATCACGCTACCGACAATACCATTAAAATATCTATAATATACACTATCTTTTGGTACCGTGATGACAACGCATTCTCCTATATTAAATTCATGGCACATCATATAATACCTGACAGGTCAACAGCTTCTATATCTTCATCATCTTCTGCGAGTTCAAGATGCTTACCAGACATTACTATTGCACAATTTTCATTTATACCTACATGAAACTGACCGAGAGCGTTAATGTAAACTACCGTTCCGACGTGACCGTTGAAACCAGCTCGCATATCCTTGGAACCCTCTGGCATTTTTATTACAACTCTGTCACCAATTTGGAATTTCATTTATCCCTCCAGTTACATAATGTTAAATAAATCTTCAGCATCTATTTCCTCGTCAGGTTCAAGACGCTTAATACGCCTAACATATTTCACAGGCCACCAACCATTATCAGCTCCGTCAACTTTTACAAATTCACTGACCGCATCTTCTCCTGTATCTTTCACTGTGCAAATACAACCGTCGTACTTGTGGAATACACTGCGTTCTGGACATTCTATGATGACGGTATCACCTATATGAAATTTCATTTTTTAAACCTCATGACATAATGTCGCTTAAGTCAACAAGTTCTATCAGTTCATCTTGTTCTGGTTTGTAGTGTCTTACGTATCCAGGTGGCAAAAATTTCCATTTAAACTCATCTTCCGATGAGATTTTTACCCACCCCATATTATCGATAGCTATAACTTCTTTGATAAGCCCGTTATATGATTCAACTATGCTTCCAGGTGGACATGTTATAATTACTGTATCTCCAACCTTAAAATCCCTGTCCATAAAACCAACCTCACATTATACTTGACAAATCCTGTAACTCTATCTCTTCATCTTTCTCCTCTTTTACGAGAAAGCTCGGAGGCCACCAATGTATTACTCTGCATTCGTTAAGTTTTACCCATCCCATATCGTCGATCTCAAGAACCTCGTGAGCACTACCTTCATATTCTTCTTTGAAGTCGTTATGAGATTCAAAGTTCAACGGGAATGTTATTATTACAATATCTCCTTTTTTAAATTCCATGATATCACCGCATGCTGAATTCGATTTCCATTAGATTCCTCCGATCAGCATATTCATATCAGCCTGTTCTATGTTTTCGTCTACATTATCGCCACCGAAGTGTTCTAACCACTCGATGGGCCAAAGGCCATCATCTGTATTTGATAACGCTACGAAAGTCTCGTTAAACTTTTCAGATATTGTTGTAACTACACCATTGAATTTTTTGTAATACAGTGTGTCTTTTCTATCATCTGGTATTTTCAGTACAACCACATCGTCTTTGTTAAATACCATATACGCCTCCTAATATCAGAACAGGAATGATATATCTTGTGGATGAATATTCTCTTCGACATCGTCTCCTGTTCGTACTGGTTCGAGCCAATCCTGGTTGAATAACCAGCCTTTATACCTGACATAACCGGTGTCGTCATTGACAAAATCAATTTTAAATGTGCATCCGTCCAAACTATCCATTGAAGAAACCCAGCGAGGCATATCGTATATATGATCACCGCTTGGTTTCCTAATGGTAACTTTGTCTCCTACATTAAACTTAAAACGCATTACAACCTCTTTCTTAAGCATAAAGCATATCCAGTTCTGTTGCTGCTATACTTTCCTCCACCTCATCCTCGTATTGCCTGGAGATAAGAGTAAGCCAGTCCTCGGCAAACCAATATCCATGATACCAGATATCATGACCGTCGATATTGGAGTATAATTCTTCGGTGATCTCGAATATTTCACCATCGAAATCATCCATGTCTTCGTACCATCCAGGTCCGACATTTTCTATTTCGTCACGGTCGCCATCAGGCATATTAATCCTGACGATATCGCCAACCTGAAATTGAAATTTCCGTTTCATAATCCTCCTTTACAACATTGCCAGGATATCTTCCGGTGAGATATCATCGTCTGCATCATTCATTTCATCTGGAATAATAGCAACGATCGGAGACTCGATAATAAATTCTTCAGCTGTGCACATACCAACAAACCAATCATCCCCATCATGATAGTATTTCGGTTCGTTTGTAGCCTGTCGTATTCTGCAAAGTAATTCATCGACATCTATAAGTCTCATAATTCACCTCAAAATAAAATGGATAAATCCTGAACGTTGATTTCTTCCTCATTTCCATCGCTGTAAAAATCGATCCATTCTAAGTACGTTCTGAATGTCTCACTGGCCCATTTTCCTCTATCTTTGGTTTCTAAATCAACCGTATCCCCGTCTATTTTGGTTATATATCCAACGAAGCCAGGTCTATAGGATGTTTCATTAACTACTACTACAACGTCTCCTACGTGAAATTTACATTTCATAATGCCTCCTACTCGAAAAGAGCCTGCAGGTCTTCGCTCTCGAAGTTATCTTCGTCGTAAACCTGTTCTAACCACACCTTACTAAAATAAAGGTCTCCGAACCCGTCAATCTTTACATCATAATCGTCGGCATAGATGATCTTACCGCTCTTGCCGAGATACTTTTTCATGCCGCTTAACCACATCAGACTAGATCTCAAATGAGGTTTGGGCCCTACAAGTTTAACTACATCGCCAACGTCAAACATATTCCCTCCTTAATACAGGATTGATAAATCCTGTGCTTCAAAACTGTCATCGGTATGGAACGGTTTAAGCCACGATACATGTGCGAGGCACTGTTTATGTCTTGCATTGCAATTTTCTAATCTTACGAAATTTCCGCCAGATGACTTCCTGGTTATCACCCCAACGTACCCGTTACTTTTGAAACTGAAATCGTTTGGTTTATTAATTATTACAACATCGCCTATGCAAAACTTCCCCATACCACACCTCGCCTTCTTATTTTAAACACTAAATAACTCGGAGATATCTTCTACATCTATCGACTCATCTTCTTCATATTTTTCGAACCATTTAACTGGTAAAAATGCATCAGCCATGAATTCCTCAGACCATATTGCGTCGTCTAGTCCGTATCCTCTTTTTCTTACTTCTGAGACAGTCATGATACTTCCGGCATGAATATCATCACTTACAAATTTCATGTCATGTAATAGATCTATGACATGTTGTGGTGCTACAAGTACTACCTTATCTCCTGGTGCGACAAGTGCTACCTCTCCTGCGTGAAATTTATGTTTTGTTTCCATTTTGTTACCATATACATGAGATGTCCGTTTTATCAAATACCTCTTCTGTCTCTTCTTTTACGAGCTGAAGCCAATTGATATTGAAGAAAGAAAACGAATCATCGTTACTAAGCAAGGCGGTGTTATCGCCAAAGACATCAAATACAATAAAAATTTTCCCATCGTACTTATCCATATCTGCAACCCATATTGGATGTTCCCAAACATCTAGTGGTTTATGAACTACAACAACATCGCCTTTAGATATCTTACTCATACAAATCTCCGATTTCTGTATCAAATTCGTCATCATGATGTGTTGCTGATGTAGCGAGTGACAGCCATGTCCGATGGAACGCGAGGTGCTCGTTTATGTCAAGCACATAGAATCCATGTTTTAGACTGAATATCTTTGTAACAAATGTAACGGCGTTATCATACGATTCATATTCCTTTCTGGCTGCACTGCTTACTTCGTCAGGGATTTTAATTACCACCTCATCCCCAACCATTAATTCATCTTTTCCGTCCATGTTGCCTCCCTAAAGAGCCAAGAAATCCTCTGGTTTTATATCTTCATCCTCTTCGTATGGTTCAAGCCACTCCTCATCCAGAAAGTTGGCACATTTGTCAAGTAAATACCAGTTTTTTATGCAGCCAACATATTCGACTCTACCAACGATACCGAAATAACTTTCCTTGCTTCCCATTTTTTCCTTTGGACCACACACATGGACTATGTCGCCTTTCTTGTATTTATGATGCATTACCACAAACCTCCGATATCGCAGGCCGTGATTTCCTCGTCACCGAAGGCGTCTGTATATGGGACAAGCCACTGCTCATCGAATGACCACATGATACACTCGATTCTTGACTCAGCTATTTTTCCGTCTACCAAGAGCCGGCATGTGAAGCATGAATCGTTGAATTCAGATTCACTATTTACAATACCATGCTTTCCGATATATTCATCCATTTGTGGATTCCAGTACAAAGGCGACGTTACACCGTTCGGACCGACAATAATAACCTCGTCGCCCTTTCTAAATCTTCTCTCTCTGTCCATGTTAGCCCCCTATGATCGAAGATAAATCTTCGATTTCAAACTCATCATCTACGCATTCACTGACATGTCTGACCCATCTTTTGTCGTAGTAGAAATCGACATACGCGGGTATATATTTATTGGGTTTAATCTTGACCGTTAATTCTGACACACTCGATATAGTTCCTACCATATCGACATAAGGTTCCATGCTAGGCAACCAACTGACTCCAATTGACTGCTCACCTTCGGTCGGGCCAACTAGTATAACATTGTCTCCTATACTAAACATGTTAAATCCTCCACGATTATCTCGCACTCTTCAATAGGTTTAAGCCATGTGTCTAGGAATATGAATTTAGATTCCTCTAAGCGTACTCCTATTCCTGATACGGAAGATACGATCATTGTCTTTCCGACGAACCTGTTCATGGATTTTACCCATCCATTTGTTTCTGATTGTGGCCCGATGACTTTTACCATATCTCCTACATTAAGCATCTCAGATCCTCTGCCTCAAAATCGTCTTCAGCTATAGGGGATAGCCAACTTTCACCATATGACCAAACCTGACCAACCATTTCATATGCCTTTCCTTTACGATAAACCCTCGATATACACTGTATAGTTCTATCGTACCTATCCATATTCGAAACCCACGTCGGTTCGTCTGGGAAGTTTTTAACACCATTTTCAGGCTTATGAATGATTACCATATCTCCTACATTAAACATGATATATCCTCCGTCTCAAATTCTTCCTCGGGTTCGGGTACGTGGGATAACCAGCTTGAGCCATAAGTCCATATCTGATTAGCCAGCTCTATCCATTTCCCATCGTTGTAGATATACGAGATGCGCTGTTCTGTTCCGTCGTATTTATCCATACTTGAAACCCACATCGGTTCGTCTGGGAAATTTCTAAAACCATGCTCGGGTTTATGAACGATTACTCTATCTCCTACATTAAATTCCATATATCCTCCGTTGAGAATTCTTCATCCTCTTCGACATGAGATATCCAATCTGTAACAAAAAGTACTCCGTCGCATTCGTCGAGAGACACTATGCCGGAGCTGTTAATGTCCTTGATCGTTGTGATCATTCCCAAATATTTATCCCTGGTTGACCACAAGTAATCATATGCTCCACTTCCATCAGGTCCAGTTATTTCAACGACGTCACCTACATCAAACATAATATATCCTCCGTGTCGAAATATTCCTCCTCCTCTTCGTGAAGGAGTTCGATCCATCTTACGCTGAAGTACCACGGGATACCTTCAAGATGGACAGTTTTCCCGCTTCCGCTTACGCTTGATATTTTGAATGTTTTGTTATCATACCTATCCATCGGGTTGACCCATCCTGGTTCATCATGTCTTATTGCCGAAGGCTTGTGCACAATAACAGTGTCTCCAGCTTTGTATTTCACGACACAGACACACCACCTCTCAGATCGTTTTTGATCTCAGATACGATATCCATGTTGAACTTCTTACTGAGATGTTCAACAAGTGCGCTGATAGACTCTCTCTCTATCATCATGTAGTAGCTACGATGACCTTCGAGAACCTGGACATCGTGGAAATCCCACTGGATTCCATTCCTTTTGTCCATTGCGTAGTTCGACAGCATTGCCGTGAACTGCTTTCTTCTCTTGTGTCCGATAGTGATCTCGTTGTTTGCGTTAAGCATAACGCCGAGATTCCAATTAGAACCTGCGGAAGAACCGTAGCGTGTTTTCTTCGACTTGATCGTGAACGGTGCGTCGAAGCTGGAGAGTGTATCTACGATGAACGCCTCGGCTTCCTTGTAGTTGAAATCGTATCTACACGATACAAGAAAGTCGTCTGCGTACCTTGTGTATACACAGTAATTTTCCACTTCGTTCCCATCTTTATCATGATATTTGAAGTTTCTGAACCCGTTGTAGAGTTTGAAGTCAACGGGTATCATAATAATGTTAGTGATAATGGGGCTGATTGGGGTTCCCTGAGGGAGTCCACCGTCAAGGAATGCCAGCTCAAGAGCCTTTTCAAGCTCCGCTCGCCCAACATCATCGAGACAAACCTGACTGAATGGGAAAATCCACTGAAGCATATCCATAACGTACTTCAGTGTTGTGCTGCCAAAGAAGTTAGATAAATCAAACTTGGCAAACCATTTCGATCCATTCCTCTGGTGTCTTTTGATCGAGTCAATGGTTGACCTTTTCTTGATGTACGCAAATGCAGAAGTGTGATACAGGGCATGACAATCTTCCTCAAAGATTGCCTTCAGATTCCTGAGTGCCGCCTTAAGCTCCTCATTAGGAGCGTCGATCTTTCTGAGGCCACCTGACTTCTTAGGAATGTAGAACTCTGAATACAGTTCTTTTCTCGGAACCTTCCTGAGCTCCTCTGTCTGCTCATTGAACTGTTTCAGCTTATTTATGATGTTGTCGATATCGACGAGGCCCTGAAATTTTTCGCCGATATATTCCACTTCGTATGTTCTTGTGTTTGTCTCGTTCGAGACATACAGCGGAACCTTTGAATCATTTCCAAAAAGAAATTCCTCAAGTGTCATCTGGTGGTATGCAGGTGACTGCGGTACAGTTACATAAAACATCTTTTCGTCCTTTCGTATTCAACATACAGTTTCTGGGAGGCGCAGATCCTGGCGCCGGCCGTAACTTAAGCTCGCTGTGCTGGATGTAGTCGTCGATTGGATGTCCATCAAATATAGGAATGGTAGATATATTTGATATTTTCGTGGTTTGGAATTTATGGATGACGACTTCCCGAGGGCCGGCCATCCGGCGGAATCACTGGAGAGATGCATTGCCGCGTGGAGGTGGGTTCCTCTTTCCACACAAGGTGATACCGTCGTTTACAACTGACGGCACAGACAAATGTCTGTAATACAATACGATTCAAAAAGCCGGGCTAAATTAATAGCCCGGCAACATCTGACCGTACCTGGTACGCAGTGAGATTCAATCTTCCTCGAAAGACTGGAAAGAACAGGTATGACGCAAGCGCCATTCCCGCTGAAACCTGGTTTCTAACTCCTTATGCGTGTACGGTGCTGATATATATACCACGCCTGGTACGCAACCATAGGATATGCGTGTGTGGTCATAAACAAAAGTCGGTCTTCCCCTCAAGGAATACCTATAAAAACCAAATGAGGTTTTTGTTCAAACATTAGAAACACATCAGATCGCCAGCGAACCCGTCGATCTGGAGGAACTTCCAGAGCTTCTGACCCTTAACCCAGTTGATGTAGTTGTTCACGCCGAGTGCAGAGATAAGCCGAACTGTTGTGGCTACACCGAGTGTAATTCCGCAGGCGCTCACAGGAGTTTCAGCCGCCGCTTCCTCGTGTGTGAAAGCCATGGAAGCCTTGAGCGCTTCTTTCTGTTTCAGATCACTCCAATCAGCCGCATAGTGCTGGGCGGATGTGAGCAGGGTTCTGAAATCGAGCACCAGCTTTACGAACGGTGAGTTCCAGTGCTTGTCGACGATTTCATTTCTGAGCTCGATACTGTCTACTGCGAGTACGATGATGCCGGACATCATCTTTCCCTGCCATCCTTCGGGATGGAGCTTGATCTTATCTGCGATTGCGGGATTGATTGATACAAGGATGTCGCGAAGCGCTTCGACCTTGGGCATCCCGACCTGCTCCTGCGTGAACATCTGATTGACAATGTTATGTGCTTCAACATCGTCAAAGTCCCACAGCTGGAAGTTTTCCACGCCGCACCGTGCGAGGTTCTCTGCTACGGTTGATCCTACAGAACCACATCCTACGATGTGGATTGTAGACTTTTCTTCGTCAGGGTTGAAGAATTCATATGACTTTGACAGGTCCATTACGTTGCTCATTTTAAAGTTCCTCCTTATTATTTTTTATTTATAATTTCTGTACGGCTAAAACAGACTTTCTCATATTGCCAATCATGTCTGCATGAAAAGACCTATTAAACCCGAAATTATCTTCGATGAAGTCTTTTAACTCGTTTTTAAGCTCATAGAGAAGGTCAGAATCGTCTTCAAGTACGAAGATTTCACCTGACGGATCACGATAGTAGTAGTCGAATCCGTCGTATTCCTCCCAATCGAGGAGGGTGAATTTAATAGTGCGCCAGTTGGAACACCCTTTCACAATATCGGAAAGGGTTTCCATAAGAATCTCATCTCTTGCGTCTCCGTCTAAGATGTAATCAGCAATGCTGTAACAGTCGTACATTTTTGCAACTTTGAGAAGTTCATCGACCGTATAGATGCTATCAAATTCTTCTTTTGTCATGTGATTTTCCTCAGATTACCTGGAACTCAGACACGAATTCTTTGAATTCGTCGTCCGTCCACTCATCCATGGCCTCTTCGATCTCGACCTCTTCTACAAATTCTTCATCGAACTCTTCATCGTTCTCGAAGCATTCGTTTTCATCCATGAAGTCGTAGAGATCTTCCTTGAGGCTCTCGAACTCGTCATCTCCGTCTGTAATAGGACGGAAGTCACCCCAGTCGTCATAGACATACCAGTCGTATCCCCCGTCGTCTTCCCAGCCGTTCAGTATGCCGAGCATTTCTCTCCATGAGTAATCGCCCACACTGTCGACCATTCTTTCGTTAAGGATGTCATCTCTTGCGTCGGATGAGTAGATTTTTTCTTGTACATCATCACAACCCACGTCTATTGCCGTGTCTACCAGCTCTTCGACAGTTGTGATGTCATTAAATTCCTCTCTTGTCATTTGGTCTCCTTTCAATAATCAAGGCCATATCTCATGAGGAGTTCATCGTTAGCATTCTCTTGTTCTGCGAGAACGCTATCGATGTACTCCTCCCAAGTTTCATAAGTATCGGCGTCGTTTGTTCCAACGACTGTTGTTTTTCCTTCGCTTATTTTTTTTTTATATCCGAATCTCTGACCCTGATCACCCTTTCCTGCCGGTGTAACACTTCCGGGTGCCGGTTTTCCGCCGTTTCCGCCGGTCGTCACTACTGCGGGAGTTGTGGTTACTTTACTGGTATTTGCGGGTGCACCGCCTCTCTGCTGATTTCCGCCGGAATATCCGCCCTGATATCCTGTGTACCCGGACGTTCCGCCGTAATCGTAGTAGCCATATCCGCCACTGTATCCGCTGTAAGCATATCCAGAACCGGTAGAGCCAGTATTCGTATAGACATGCTTTTTTACCTGATCGTCTGCCTTTGCGACGAAACCCTCAAGACCCTCGACTACAACGTCGATATCCTTGTTGTCAAAAGAAAGATTATCACGGAGGTCATAGATGATCCTCGTCATATCTCCTTTTTTATTGTGGATCGTGAAAATATAGAAGTCGTCCTGCGGAAGCTGCCCAAGGATGCGCCTGTATAACGTCTCGTCTGTTGTGCTGGGGCTTACACCCATATTGACGTGGGAATGGCACTGGGCGCGGATGGAATTGAATTCCTCATCCGTGTGTGCATACAGCCATTTCGTGTATTCCTCCTGATCCGTGGTCACGGTTGCGCCGGTGACTTCCTGGGGATATACTTCCAGATCTTCGATCTTATATGTGTTTTCCTCACCATCAACACGGTGTGCGAATCCGTGCCATGCTACTTCGGAACTGAAGTGGTCTACAAGGACCTTCGTCTTCAGCCATGCCTTTGTGCTGTACACCAGCGTGGCCTTCTTATTTACAGTCCCGAAGTCGTGTGTGAACGTAAACTTACCATTGGCAAGTTTACTCGTTGTAAGTGCCTTCTTGAACTCCTCGATAATGGAGTCCATCTGTGATCCGATGTCAACTTTGATGACTTTTGCCATTACTTATTTTCCTCCTTTTTAAGCCACTCGATTGCACCGTTGGGGTCAACGACCGTTCCGTCAGGCAGCTCGAAAGCTCTGACGTTAACATCACGTCTTCCCGCGATACAGCTCATGAAATACTCCATTACTGTTCCGTCGGAGAAGTTGAGCGATCCGCAGGATGCGATGCACTGTGTGATTGCCCCTACGTTATCGCCTCTCGACATGTAATCTGTCATGATGCGTTCGTAGCTGCCAATACAGTTATACTGATTTATATGCGGGTTAGGCATGTACGTCTCTTTGATTCCCTCAAGGAACGACGCTCCGCCACGCGGCCTGACACGGCTGTTAAGATCAATCTGATACTCAGCGCAGAATCTTAACCGGATCTTCCTGTCGATGAATACGGCTCTCATAAGAGCTTCAATATCCTCAGCAGAAATCCAGTCCTCTGTGCTCCTGTATACAAATGATCTCTTGTTTTCGATTACCTTTTCTGCGAGATCTTCGTCGAATAAATCGCAGTACGCCGTAACCTGAACGGAGATGCTGTTTCCGTCCACCCTGTTAAGGTGAAGGGCGTTCTTATTCGCAAGGAAGAAGTCCATGATGCCACTTCCCGTCTCGCCAGATGCGATCTTAACCTGAAGACCTTCATACTGGATTTCCATCTTTCTGATGTCGTTCAGGATCTGGGCGATAGATTCCTGATACCGCTGGATATCGTTCCTTTTACTCTGGATGGAGTTTCTCACATTCTCAACAGTCTCTCTGTCGAGGCGTGTCTCGATGTCGCCGAGCAGTTTCTTGACTCTTGCTGTTTCAAGGTCGAGCTTTGCGGCGAACTTTCTGCAGGACTCAAGGTAGGCTGCGGGATCTTTCACACGAAGTCCTTCGATCATCTCCATCTCTTCAGGAGAGATTCCATCCTCTTTGTTGAAATACCACGGCAGATAGGCAAGGATGCCACACTGCATATAGTGGTATCGCTGCATCGTGAGGTTCTTTACATACAGCATTACGTTGTGGTTCTCGGTATCACAGATGCAGATGCATTTGAAGCCTGTGATCTTCTGGAAGAACGCCGTTACCCTGGGCAGCTTTTCCCACTTGTCGTACTCAGGAAGAAGTTTCTCTTCCACCCATGCAAGCCATGCATCGTTGTCCTCCTCATTGGAGGCGTCGAATACATGCAGGCCGATGTGTGTTACGCTGGGGCCGCCCCAGTATGTAGGGTAAAATTCTGCTGTCTCTGCCAGAGTGCTGAGATCGTACCTCTCAAGATAACTCTTCCTCTCGTTGGAAGAAGTGATATTGAGGACGACCCTTTCTCCTTCCTTCATTCTGGGGTAAACAATTCCTCTCAACGTAGAGAGGAATGTCAGGTCTCCGAGGTACGCGTTACCTTCAACAACTCCGTTGAAGAAGTCATTTGCGCCCTCCGACACTAACGCTGTATTTCTGATACTGTTTCTAAACATTTTCCCACTCCTTTCATTTTTTTTGTGGATTCAAGACGGCAGGAGTCGAACCCGCTACATACACGGTTTGACCGGTTGCTCTGCCGTTGAGCTACGTCTTGATAAAAACGCCCCGCGAGGATAATTCCTGACGGGGCGTATGTATTCTCATTATTCAGTTTTTATTTGCCCTTTATTGGGCGATCATTTTCAGGCCGCTGCGTTGTCTGCCTTCTGCACGGACAGAAGGTAGCAAGACTCTGCGATGCCGAATTCCGCGAAAGTCTTGTCAAGAGCGCCGGGCTGAAGGGTGACGCCATCCAGCATCATGGCACCATGAGCATAATCGATACCATTGGTTTCAAGCGCCTGGCGGAGTGTAGTGCTGCTGTCAACGATAACATTTTTTCTTGTGGTGTTGTTTCCGAGGGTAACTCTGATCATACTTTTACTTCCTTTCATTCAAAAGGAGCGGGTATTCCCCGCTCCACAACTGTATCTATATCGGAGCGAGCTATAAACTAACTCCGGTATTTACTTCTTAAGCGAGGGTAATCGCACCCTCGATCTCAGCCTTCTCTTTGCGTACCTCTTCAAGAACAGCCGGGAAGGTCGCCTCGATCTTATTGATGTTCAGAACGAGCCTGCCGTATGTGTCGGACAGATATGCCTTGATATCATCAACGTCGCTGGGAATGGAGACGGTAATGGTCGCCTTGCCGGAGCCGTCATGAGCCTCAGCGCCGAACTCAGCGCCTACCTTGTTGATGCTTCCCATTCCTGTTCCGAGCCCGATTGCGTAGACGAATTCCTTGCCGTCTTCACCGCCGAAGAGCTGCAGGGCATCGGGGCGATACTTTTTGATCATTTCGATGTCGGCCTTCTTTACGCCGGAGACGATTACTGCGGCCTGGCCTGCCGTCTTGATCTCCGCGGCGTTGTCTGCCTTCTGAACACTCAGAAGGTAGCAAGATTCCGCGATACCGAACTCAGCGAAGGTCTTATCGAGAGCGCCCGCCTGCAGGGTCACACCATCCAGCATCATGGCACCATGTGTGTAGTCCACACCGTTGGCCTCAAGTGCCTGACGAAGTGTGGTAGCGCTGTCGACGATGACGTTTTTCCTCATTGTGTTGTTTCCGATAGTAACCTTAATCATTTTTACTCCTTTCATTCAAAGGAGCGGGGTATTTCCCCGCTCCAAAAACATTGTTATATCAACTGAGTGCCATAAGCCTTGGGCTACCGATTAAGCCGGGGTTCTCTGTGGACTCGTGTTGATCTCTTATGCGAGGGTGATTGCGCCCTCGATCTCGGCCTTCTCCTTGCGGACTTCCTCAAGTACTGCCGGGAAGGTAGCCTCGATCTTGTTGACGTTCAGGACAGACCTGCCGTACTGGTCAGCGAGATAAGCCTTCACATCCTTCACGCCATCGGGGATGATGACGGTGATGGTTGCCTTGCCGGAGCCGTCATGAGCTTCTGCACCGAATTCAGCACCGTATCTGTTGATCTCACCGATTCCGCTACCCAGGCCGATAGCGTAGACAACTTCCTTGCCGTTTTCACCGCCGAAGAGCTGGAGTGCTTCAGGGCGATACTTCTTTACCATTTCAATGTCGGCGCGCTTCACGCCGGAGACGATCACTGCTGCCTGACCGGTGGTCTTGATCTCTGCTGCGTTGTCTGCCTTCTGCACGGACAGCAGATAGCAAGACTCGTTGATGCCGAATTCCGCGAAGGTCTTGTCGAGAGCACCTGCCTGCAGGGTGACGCCGTCAAGCATCATGGCACCATGCGCATAATCGATGCCGTTGGCCTCCAGTGCCTGGCGGAGCGTGGTAGCGCTGTCAACAATAACGTTCTTCCTGGTTGTGTTGTTACCCATAGTAACTCTGATCATACTTTTTACTTCCTTTCATTCCTCCGGTTTCCCGGGTGCTATGTTAATTCGGCTTGCGACGCCGTAACGATTTCTGCACGTATGTACATCTTGAGAGTTACTCCGTCAACATACGTTATTCTATTTTTGTTTCCTGTTAATTCTGTTAATGAGGATTGCCATTCCCGGCTTCTTATTGCCATGGTCTTATTGGCGTCGCCGTGGTCTTACAGCCTAGGTCTTACAGGCGGCTCGTAAAGAACCGCCTTGCCCGTTTTGTTAGCCGTCGCTGACCGATTAGCCTGCAATCACGATGGCATCCATGATGGTCGCCATCTTGGAATCGATGTCAGCCACAGCCGCCGGAATCTTAGCTTCCAGCTCGTTGGCGAGAACGATGTAGGGGCCGATCTTGTCAGCTACATACTGCTTGATGTCGTCAGCCTGAACATCTTCCCCGATCATCAGGGTGATTGTGGCCTTGCCATCTCTGCCGGGAGTAGCGGAAAACTCAGCGCCGAACTTACCGATCCTGCCGGGACCCTCTGCGATGCCGAAGCCGAAGATAGGTTCCTTGCCGTCTTCGCCGCCCATAAGGACGAGCTTTTCAGGAGCATACTTCTTGATCTTCTCCAGGTCTGCGAGCTTAACATTACCGGAAACTACGATTGCCTGTCCTGCGATTACTGCCTTCATATTGTTGGCCTCCTTTATTTCTGCGCTTTTTGTTGAGTGTCGCAACTATTGCGAAAGGAACACTCCTCACCTTGCGCTTAGTGAGCATATTAGTTACTTTTCCCCGCTTTAAATCACCGCATTTGGCGCCAGGGAAAGGGGGAAGAAACCTGACGCCAGCGGCTTTGTTGATTTTTCTGATGCCGTACCATCCTTCGGGCCCTCATGTCCCGCATAGATAAGAGCTATTAGCCCAGCTCAAGGGAGAAGTACGGTTTTTATACGGTGTCAACTCACCGGATTTGATTTGGGTGTTTACTCACCCGTGACCTGGTCACTCATTTTGTATATAAGACTGGGATAGGGGTGGTCCTTATAAAACTCCCCCTGCTCGTCTTCAAGGATCATGGGTCGATACGGGCTTACCCCGTATTTCTCATACAGAAGCCTCATCACATCATCAAGGAATTCCTCAGTGTCGACATAGTCGACGGTATCAGCTCTGTACAGTGCAACTGCGAGGAACTCAGAAGCCGCGTCTGACAGTTCCTCCTCGCGTTCCTTGATGTTTTCTTTCTGTTCCTCTTCTTCCTCGTCAAGGTCTACATAATCGATAAAATCCTCGATAAGGTTGGACATGACCTCTTCGGTCTCGTCCTTTAAAGATCTCCCTCTGAGAGGAGTCACATATTCGGTCTGGATACATTCGAATCCGTAAAGACCCGTGTCTTTATCGTCTTCATCATCAAGCTCGTTTTTGTCACTAGAGGTCTTCTGATATACATAAAACACGGGAGATCCGTATTCCGTCGCAATGTATAATCTTAAATCTCCAGCGTCGGATTCGGCGACGCGGTACATTACGTCTTCCTCCTCCATAATTCCTTGATGTTCATTGTAGAACTCAAAGATTCTGCATGTAGGTGTGATTATTTTCGCCACACCAAATCCTCCTTTCGTAATGTTTATTTTTATGTTGACATTTCCAAAAAAAGGAGCCTTTCGGTTTATATGTGTATTATACCACACTTGTTTGGATTTGTCAACATAATTTTATAATTTACCACCACTCATTAATACACACGAATCTTCCGTCCTGGAGTTCCCACACTTCAAAATCGTAGTCCATTACGTGTGATCTTACGTACTCTTCCCAGTCGTTTGCCAATGTAATTGGCGTTCTGCGGGCGTCTGTTTCATACTGGTCATAGAGAGCCTCGCATTTTACAATAAGATACATGTTTCCTCCTATATCTGGTCGAAGTTCTACGCCTTACATACCATACAGTTGTATTCTGGAACATCGCACAGAAGATATCTTCTGTAATATCCTTTTGAACTGTTAAAGAACATCTTCTCCCTTTTTCTAATGATTGCCCGGAGGACAATATCTGCTGAGGTCTCCTCTGCTTCTTCGACCTCGTCAAGGGTTACAAAAATGTTTTTGTCATTCTTGTGTTTCATGATTTCCTCCGCAGTTTCAAACTAAAATTTCATTTATATCATTGGGTACGATATGACTTTGACGTTCTTTCCTTGCTTACATTTCATTACGAACTTCCTGGCAAGAAACGGAGAATCAAAGTGTCTGATAAGTTTTACCCCATCTTTATTGATGAAAACCACATCGTTACTTCCTATGATTGTGGTCTCATCCACGTATTCAGTAGCGCCCACGGAGGAGCACCACATACGTTAAACGGTCGAGAAGATCGTCGATTGCCGGGAACTTCTTTGATGCCCAGCAGATCACTCCGCCTATTCCGAAAAATCCTACTACTACCATTGCCGCTACCATGCTTATTTACCTCCTTTGTAAACGTGATATGTTTTTGTCCCACGCTCATATTCTACTGTGATAGCGGCAAACTCCTCGACGGCTTCTTCCTCGCTATCATAGTCACTGATGAGATATCTCTCGCCGGCAACGGTTGCTATAAGCTGCCATGTATCGTCATCGAAGATACATTGTTCTACTTCGATAACTGCAACGTCGTACGGGATACTTACTGTTCCGACAAGAATTCTCACTCTTCATTCCTCCTGTACCACCATTCAGCGTCCTGCTGAGCCTTTTTATAACCGTCTTTCCTGCCTCTGAGATACCATTTATCTCTCGATTCGCAGTAGCCGAAGAAAAAGCCGACCGCGAATCCGATCATGACCCACATCATTCCCATTCTTTATCCTCTCTGAGTCTGAGGGTGCAGCCATCTACAACCCCGAGCTCGCAGAACGACTTGTTCATTGTCTCGTCTGTGAGCAAAAATCCTCTTTTGCCCATCAGAATGTTACACTTGAGCCCGTCCATTACAATCCCTGCGTAGTCAAGTACCTCTTTCACCGTCTTATTCCTGTCAGTTTCTAACTTCACGCTAAGACCGTCGAAAGCGATTGTCACGTTGACGGGCCCGTTTCCGAGCATGAACACTTTCATGGAGTTCTCGAGCCACCTTTCGAGCGTCTCGTATGGTGTCCATGTGTTGCTGTCGCCGATACCGAAAATGTACTTTCCGGTATCACCGATCCCTTCTACAGGAGTATTTCCCTCACTGGAGAGAGCAAAGAACACTCTCATTGCGTCTGCAGTTCTTATATCCGCATACCTCGCGAGGACCGGCAGATATACCCTTCTTCCCGCATCGTCATACATAAAGAGTTCCTTATAGAAAACCTCTCTGTCCTTCGTGATACTCTTCTCGTATTCCTCACACTTGCTTTTGCTACTGAATCGGCTGCCGTCTTCGGCAACATATAAAACTTTCATTTGAATTCCTCCAATAATTCACAGAGCCCTGTAGGTTCTATGTTCTCATCTTCCTCTTCATGATCAAATGGGACAATCCATTCAATGGGCCAAAGTAATCCGCCGGTCCCTAGGATTTTTGCAATGCATTTTTCATGTCCATCAAACCCGACTAAATCTACTATCTTTCCAACTTCGTAGTTAAACTTATAGTAATCAGCATTTTTCCATCTCTCAGGAATGCGGATCTGTACGATATCTCCGATTTCCATAACGCACCTCTCAAAAGATGGAAAGCGCAGTCGAGTACAACTGTGTGAGCTCGTCAAACGTGCTCCATTCGTCATACCTTCCTACATCCAGAACGTATTTCCCGGGGCCATATATTCCCTCGCAGGGAACCCCGGCTATATATGCCGCGTCGATAAATTCTTTTGCTGCGGCTTCTGTTTCGATATTTACAAAAGCCGCATTTTGTACGTCGTGCGTCTGGATTCCCGCACGATTGTACATGATGACGCCGGTCATGATCCTTCTTCCTCACGAAGCGCCTTTTCAACAAAGGACATCGCATATTTGAAGCCATTGCGGAAGTATTCATCGACACGGATTTCCTGGTACTCTTTTTTCATCTCTTCGTAGAGCAGAGCGATCGGGCTTGCCTCTGATCCCGCCTTTGGAGTGGATTCCTTTGAGAGGATTTTTTTGTAGAGCAGAGCAAGCGTTCTTGTTTCTGATTCTGATTTCGGAATAGATGCCTTTGAGAGGAATGCTTCGTGATCTTCACATTCGCTCTGATAATCGAACATACTTCCGTCCGATGCCTGCCATGCCTTTACGTCGCTTAAATACTTCATGTTCCCTCTTTTCCGTGCGTTATATACGCACTACATAGTACTGCCTGCTAGTTGTTTTTACGGCGATTGCCGTCGTACCGGGTCTACCGGTTATAAAAAGACCGCCTACCTTTGCGGTGAAGCGGCCTATTTCCTGATCATTATGAAATTTTACTTTGGTATCGAGCCTTGCGGCTTTCAGGTACCCGTTGACATACCCCTTAAATTCTCCAAAGGTCATTTCGTATTCCCCCTTCTTAGATGACCTTTATTTCCCCCGCAGCCATGAGCTCCATTTTCATGAGCTCATACCGGAATTCCTGATCTGCAATGCGGATCAGACGAAGAGCCTCGCGGTATTCCTCGCCGGTACACTGACCGAATTTCACCGCCGCCCTCATTGTTGTAACGATATCCTGACTATCGGTATCGTTATACTCAAACATTGCGTTGATGCCGGACTTCCCGGATGCAATGAGGCGACCGTTTTCCTGCCTTACGTCCTCGACCCATTTCCAGTAGTCGAGTACTGCTTTACGGACAAATGCCCAGAACTGTGTGTTATTGTAAGCCATCACCATTCCTCCTCATCATCATTGTCATCGTCGTCTTCGTATTCTTCCTCTTCCATGGGGTCTGTTACCGGATAGTCGACAGTCCAGCTGTCTTCATATTCCGTTCTCCAGCACCCCGGGAAGTCGTCCCAGTATTCCCGGCCAGTCGCATGTACAAGGCCGAATCCAGAGCTGTCAGCTCTATCGAACGGCATGGGGCCGTTCATATACCTGATTCTGACTAATGGCTCCATATAGTTTTCCCTCCTTTTTTGGAACCTTTGTTGATAACTACATACCAAAGCACCCCGACTGATTCCGTGCCCAGCCGGGATGCCTTAATCCGTATTTATGCGTAAACCATTTCGAGGATGTCGCCTCTGATCATTTCGGCTACATCCAGAAATTCCCCGAATTCCTCAAGCGTCAACACATGTGCTGTGCAGAGGAATTCTGCAAGAATTTTTATCTTCTCAGGCAGAAATGTCAGGTATAATGACGGGTCTTCCGACCTCATTACGCAACCCGATTCAAACTGGATTTCCTGTAACATCAGTTTTCTTAAATCCATATTTATCCCTCCTGCACCTCACGGATTACCGCGAGGATTTTATCTGTAGCATGTCCGAGCCCGATTTCCTCGCAGACAGAGGAAAATTCCCGGTCTGTACGGGCGTCGGATGCCCAGTCATTAAAGTCTTTCTGCTTCATTTTGAAGCAGGCTGCGACCGTAAGGTCAAAGTTGTAGTAGTTGCCATTCCCAGATTCGATGAAAAATCGAGGATAACCGTAGCTGATCTTCGAAAACTGGATGTTGATGATATACCGGAGGCCATTTTCCCGGGTAAAAAGGTATACTTTATCCATATTCCCTCCTTACCTGTTCAACATCTTATAGATGTTTTCCGGGGAAAATTCCACCGGCTCCTCGAACCAGTCAAATCCCCAGTCCGTACCGATGCTCGGATCGTCTGGATCACGGTCAAGGACCTCACAGTGGTTATAGCTGTATGGCGGGATATTCCCGTTTGTGATGTATGTTGCAAATTCGATTACGTCTCTTTTCCACGATTCCCTGTCGTACATAATGCGGGTAAATTCCCCGCCGTCAGCCTCAAAGCTGAGACTGAGCATTATGGCTGCCACATTGACAGATGTGTAACCTTCCTGTTCCATGAACTCGATTGCTTTTTCCCGGATTTCCTTGCCATCGGGCATAGGGATTGTCGTGTAGTCTTCAAGAAAGCGTTCCACCTGCTCGAAGACGTTTTCCAGAATCTCATTGATAATTTTTTCCATGTTTCCCTCTCTTTCTCGTTTTCCCGCATATTCGCCAAAACCCCGGGGAAATGACCCCGGGGCTGGCTATAAAAGAGGGAAAACAAAACCGATTTATAATTCCGCACAATTAGCATACGCAAAAGCGTAAGTTCCCGACACCGCCACGGGGAGGCTTGTGCATGGTGTCATGTGGCTGGTACTGTCCGAGATTCCTAGGAGCACAGTTGGTCTTCCCAAATTCCTGCTATTAACGGGGAGCGCTATCCTACTTTGCGCATTCCGGTTGCGCTTTCGGAGACCCCAGCAGCTGTGCATCTCGGAGTATTCCCAGCCATAATTTGTCGTTTCATGGCTGATTCTCCTTCCTATAATAAAATTCCCCGATACACGACCGTCCTAGACGGCTCCTGCATCCGCTGATGGGTCGGGTAGCTAATCCGACCCAAAACCACCACCTCTCGGGGATACCCGATTTCGAGAATCGACTTGATCAGAGTCAAATTCCCGCATGTCAGGATTTTGCACACGCAGATACTTCCTTTTCGGTCCGCGACGTCTCGCGCCTACTTCGTGCCACCCTTTCCTCCTCTCTGCGTTGCATGTTTCAAATTCCTCACACCATCAGCTTTCGAACACAGGCGCCCGTCCGCATGAGCTCGGAACATTAGACGATTAGTTTCGGCATAAGCCTACTTATAACACCGCCACGTAAAGGCTCGTCTGTGGTGTCGTGAGCGGGAAATTCCCGCATAGCCTGTTTATTGCACGGGGACACCGGCTAGCGTGAGATCGTCGACTATCTCAAATTCCTCGGGAGCGCCCATGGTCGCATTGTTTTCCCGGGATTGCTAGATGCAGTGTCGGTTGATTAAATTCCCCGGTTGCCACACCGGGATCAGGCTATTTCGCTGATTGGCAGTCAGCGAGTGGTTTTACTTCCGACACGAAATTCCCGCATGAGGAAATTCCGCTTTATATTTAGATGGCGTCGGAAGATAGCGCCATGCGTGTGTATTTAGTTGGCCCACACGCTAGCACATTGGGGTTGCGATATTCCCCTATATCCGGGGACGGGCTTAAATTCCCGCATGAAACCATGAGTGTTCATGGGCTCATACCGGAGCTTAGGCTCCGAATGTTTTGAGATCGTCAATGTTGATGATTTCAAAACTGCAATGGAATGAGTTTTCTTCGAAGTAATACTCAATACAATTTCCGTCATCCGTGATTTCAGGATTACCATTAAGGCACTCCTCTTCACGAATTTCGGGAATATGCACATCGTTAATGTAATTCCTGACCGCATCAGCGGTCTCGAATTTCATCATGATGAGCTTTGAGTAGTCAGTCGATTCAGCATCCCATCCCCATTGTGAATAATACACAATGTACATAATGCTCTCCTCCAAACTGAAATTCCCGCATATGCGAAAAATGAAATTCCCGCATAGCATGTTAACAGGAACTGAAATTCCCGCATGAGCCCAGGACGTTGAATATTCCTGGGCTCAGGTCGAAACTTAAATTCCCGGATAGCAGGCGGGAGCTGGAATTCCCGCCTGCTTTGTGGTTGATGCAATATCGGATCAGGGCCAGGTCACTTCTTGACGACCTTGAACTCGACGTCATAGCTCTTGCCGGTGATAAGTCTGTGGCAAATCTCCTGGAGATACCGGCGCATCAGATTGTGATTTGCGCAGGATACCTTTAATGCGCCCTTGCCCTTTTTGGTATAGATCATGTGGAGGTACTTAAGGTCGTGACTTACGGGCTTGTAGGCATCGCCGATCATCATCTGGATAACACCGGCCAGGGACTTAAGCTCCTGTGTATTGGAAATGATGTTCTTTCCCTCATCCCACTGCTTTGCCATATCACGGATGGCGTAAGAATCATTGATCTCCTTGATTCTTTCCGGGGACACCCCGAGCTGTACAGCTCTGTCGAGTGTCATGAGCATGTTGAATTTTTCAACTGCAAGAGGCCAGCTTGTGTCATGACCAATTGTCTTGGAGCGCTTCTTGGCGTATTCCGCAAACTTCTTGAGATCAACCGGCTTTTTGCAGTCGTCGATTGTCATTGTCCTGGTACCGGCATCATTGTCCTCCGTGATGGAGGACTTGATAGCGTCAAAATCCAGGAGCTCGCATGCCTTGACCATGGGATCTTCTGCCTCAAGGCAGATGTCGAAGCAAATCATCCTGGCATACTTGAGATGATCCTTGATAGCCTCATCTACTGCGGTCTCGATAGCCTTGATGTCATCGACGGGCTTATTCTCAAGGTTCGCCTCATTCCACTCGGACGCCTTTGTCTCAGCCTTATCCCTGGCTTCAGCCATTTTTGCATTCATTTCTTCTCTTGTCATGATTATCTCTCCTTTCTTGACAATAGACTTGTAGATAGTTGGTGCTAACGGCACCCCTATGCTCAAAATGTTGCCATTATGGGCATAAGGCTGCATATAGCAGACGTGGCCTGGCTTCCATCAGGCCACGTTCATACCCCATATAGGAGGCTTTCAGCACGATGACCGCATTAGCTCCTGGGAGCCTCCGCAATGTGTGGATCATCCTTGGATAATTTCACACTGGTCAATCGAACGTCCGGCCTTTGGTCCTATATGGATATATAGCCATATCTCACCCTGCGCGGGTTATGATCGTTCGTGCATTCCGAGGTATACCACCCAAGCCGGGGTTAGGACTACACCATGTCCTGTCAGCATTTTCACTATCTGCTTGACCGACGCCTTACCATTTATACTCATGGTAGGTAGAGTCGCATAAGCCAGGAGAGTGGCTTACGCTTGGAGCTTTCGCTCCCAGGGGAGACCGTTGGGAGTACACCCTGGCCTCCTGGTGGAGCTTTCGCTCCCAGGGGAGACCGTTGGGAGTACACCCTGGCCTCCTGGTGG
>Ga0310694_10000086_pt1 | contig 137323 bp, 171 predicted proteins | sample 174DNAGHGhighgp2_FD_203884 | JGI IMG/M metagenome (GOLD analysis project Ga0310694, IMG submission 203884) | Sheep rumen microbial communities from Palmerston North, Manawatu-Wanganui, New Zealand - 1742 DNA GHGhigh gp2 (v2) (version 2) | ecosystem: Host-associated > Mammals > Digestive...
CGTTGTCATTGAAATTCCAAACCGCACGATAATCTTCATCATCTGCGTAATCGGAGGAAGAAATTGTCATAAATAACTTATCGTTCCAAAAGAAGAAAGTATTGTCAGGAAGTTCGCCAACCTTGTATCTATTTGACAGATTTTCAACAAATACTTTACTCATTTTTTGTACCTCACTTTTATTTTTATTTACAAGTAAATTATAACACCCGTGCGGACAGTCGTCCATGTACAGATTGCACAAAAAACAGGAACAGAATTTGTGCAGGCTGCCCGCAAATTTCCTCTTGACTTTTTGCTTCAGATGTGATAAAATTTTGCGGCCGGAGAGGGAAGTTACCTTCCCTCAACTTCTTGGACAACTCAAAACGATTTTATACTTTTTACCATTCACAAAGAACGTAAAACTTGCTTGGTCGTTGATTATCTCAATGTTCTCGGCGTTGTGTTCTTCAACGACTGCCCGCAAGAAACTATCAATCATAGCCTTTTGCTCGGGCTTTTCTTTTCTTCTGCTTTTGGTTTCCTTACCCCAAGAGGACAAATTCGGCTTTCTTTCCGATCTTCTCGCTCCCTTGCTTACTTCCTTTTGGTCTTTAGACAAATCGCTTTCAACTTCCGCGTTTGAGGTCATTTTGTCGATTTCTTTATCCTCTTCCATTAAGGCTTTTGCCTCTTCAACTGTAATTCCGAGGCTGTTAGCAACTCTTTCAAAATCACTCATTTTGTTTACCTCTTTTTTCTTTTATTCTAACACAATTATTCGTCGTCGTCAAGACGCTTTTTGTGTTTTCTTTCAAGGTTTTCTTTGTGTTCCTTGAAGGTCTTTGTCTTGCGGACGTAGTAGGGCGTCCACAGAGGTCTTTCTTTTCTGTTTTTCTTTTTGTGAGCCATTTTTAAATCCGCCTTTCTTATTTCTATTATTATTATACCATAAATTTTAGGGGGTGTCAATAGGAATTTTTTCAAAAAATGTCACTTTTGAAATACCCATAGTTATCGCGAAACCATTCGACAACCAACTTCAGAACCAACTTTAAGGCACAAAGAAAGCAAAAACCGCACCCAAAAATGCAAACTGCGTACGCACCCATAAAACCAAAAGTGTTTTCCAAAAAGTTCCAAAATGTAACCATTAATTCCACCTCTTTCGTTTTTCTACAATTCTATTATACCACTTTTGGGGCGGCTTGTCAAGAGCGATTTTAAAAAAGGGGCATTTCTGCCCCTTTTCTTAAGCCTTTGAGAAGTAAGCCACTCTCTTGATTTCTTTTCTTACTATCAAACCATCCCTCTTAAGGGGCGTCAGAAGAGCGGAAACCTTGTGAGTAGAAGCAGTTTCAAGGCCAGGCACGATTGCAATCAGGTCATTGATTCTGTAATCCTTACCCTCTTCCATTGTTGCAAGAATAGCGTCACGCAACTTTGCGTTTTCCTTTACTTCGGGAGAGGGGGCTCTGTCAGCCTTTGCTTTCTTCTCGAGTGCGGACTTGATAGAATCCAACTTCTCTCTTACGTCATCGGGGAGAGTAATCTCTGCGTTGTCAAGTACGAACTCTACTGCCTTTAACTGTGTCATCTTTTCCATTGTTTTTTACCTCACTTAATTTTTATTGTAATTAGATTATAACAGATTTTGTAAGTCTTGTCAAGAGGTTTTTTATTTTTCTTGTCGACTTCTCGTTGACCTTTCTTACATTATTAGTATAACACCATAGGGGTTATGTGTATACTAACAGGTTGCATAAAATTGGGGCAGGATCTTTGTGCAATTTGTCAATTGACAAGCAAATTTTGGGACTAGTGTCAATTGTGCACCTTGCACAAAAATCTGGTGAAAATTTTGTGCAAGTTGCCTATTGACAAAAAGCGGCCCGTGCCAATCGCGCGCGGGCCGCCGATTATAGCACATAAAAACCTGCGTGTCAAGCACTTTTTGCAAAAAATTAAAAAAAATTTTTGTCAAGTAGCAGATTGCACAAAAATTTATTTCAATCTTTGTGCAATCTGTCAATGGACTTTATTCAACTCTTATAATAATTCTATCGGAAGAAATAGTTTTAATTATTGCTTCTGCATCAAATTCATTATACCAAATAAAAGGTATTTCCTCATTAAAATCATAAACAAGTCCTCTCTGTTCGTCAACGAGTAAATACAGCGAACCTCTATAATCAAAATAAGTACCTTCGCCAATGTCCTCAAAAACCTCATTCTCATCTTTTGGGTTGTAAATTACTTTAGCCATTTTTAATACCTCACTTTTTTCTTTTATTATATCACGGTTTTTGTGGGGTGTCAACCCCACAACTTGCCGTTTATAGCCTTATGCTTGCGATAGCAATATGACATTATGTCCTTTTCTATCATAACGTCCTCGAGTCCCGTGTGGCTTTCGTCGAAGTCGTAATCACCGCTGATATACTTATAAATGACTTCTGCCTTGACCTGCGGCTTGCCGTTCTTGGTCATATAGCCCTCACGCTCACAAAATGCCTTGTATGTAGGTGTTGTGGCTATAACTTGACGTGCCATCTTCATTGTGTCATATATTTCTGTTCCATAAGGATAGAAATATCTGTATGCACTCTTGGAAATCCAACGGCTCGTTACGTTGAGTGTACCGAGGTCAAATCTGTGATTATGTGCGTAAACTTCCTTAACTCCGTAAGTTCTCATATCTTCACGGAAAGTCTTGCATATTGTTGCAAAGGTTGCAACTGTACGCTTACCATCAGCAATATCCCTATAATACTGAGGCAACTTGCTTGCGTAGTATGCGGACTTCATAAGGTCATATTCACCGAAGAAAATGTCCTCAACGACAAACGACCTTGTAAGATAAACTTTGCCGTGCTTATCACATACAGCGTATCCTATATCATAGGTAAACATATTTTCAGGGTTAACGCCCTCAACAGTATTGTCTATGGGGCAAGCCTCTGTATCAATAACCATAACATAGTTTACTCTTCTATCAATCTTCATTTTGTGTTCATCTCCTTAACTTTTATACCTTGATTATACGCTTATTTTTTATACTTTGCAATACCTTTTTACTATCGTTTACAATTTGTTCACATTTTAATAGGATTTATTTTGTAACACAATTGTAACAAAAACCCCTTGACAAAAACTGTTCAGGTATGGTATAATTTTTCGGGCGGGTGCGGCGGCTGAAGTAGGTGGGTTCTCAGTTCCATTATACCACATTTAAATTATTGTTGTCAATACTTTTTTTGTAAAAAAAAAAGAAGTCCTTTTAGCGAAGGACTTCAAAGATTTTTGATGGTTCGTAGGCTTCGCCTGTCCAATTATCCCTGTTAGGCTTTTCATCATCGAACAGAACGTCTGTTCTATTTGTGCAATAATTCTGCTTTGGTGTTCCGTAGGGTACGATGATTATTGCATCGAATGTTACGGATGGAAAGTGCTTTTTGAGGTAATTTCTTTTTGCGGTTGTTACCCTTGTATTGTATTCTTCAGTTGCGTTTTTTGCGAGCCAAGAAACGATACAAACTTTATTGCCGTTTCTTCTTGCCTTGTTGATAGCCTTTGCAAGTCTTGCGAAGTTTACAAGGGGTTTTGCTTCGTCGTAAGGTCTTGTATTTTCGTTGATAAGATCATCGAGCCAATTATCTACACCGTAGAGGTCTACAAACGTCCCATCCATATCAAAAAAGTAAGTTCTCATTTTCGTTTCTCCTTTTCCTTTTCTTGATTATAGTATAACAGAACCATACCCAAAATACTACACAAAGTTTTGGGATTAAATTTGTGCAATTTGACAACAAATTAGGGGTTGATTTTTTTGCTCCATAGGTATATAATTTTTGCGGTCGGAGAGGGCAGTTGCCCTAACCTTTTTAGTTAGGGCATTTCTGGCTCTTTTTTGTCCAATACTTTGTAATGTTTCCATTTTCTGCTTTAACTTCTTGAATAATGTACTCACCGAAGTAAAGTTCAGTTTCAAAAGTTTCCTTATTGAGGAGTGCAAAAGCAAGATTATTAGCGAGGTTTTCGATAGCGGTTGCGTAGTTCTCGTATCTTGTAGTAAGGTTGTTAGTTTTGAGTGTAAATGTAGTTTTCATTTTGTTTACCTCTTTTCCTTTTCTTGATTATAGTATAACAGAACCATACCCAAAATACTACACAAAGTTTTGGGATTAAATTTATGCAATTTGACAACAAATTAGGGGTTGATTTTTTTGTTCTCGTATGGTAAAATTTTTCGCCCCGGAGGGCGAGGGTTCGCCCTCAACCGAGATAGTAAAACTCGTAAATCGGCTTTAATGCGTGGCGGTCGTTGCGGTATTCTTCGCAAGCCTTAAAAAAGCAAATTGTGTTGATATTTTCAAAACCCCACTTGCTGATGATAGCGTCTTTCATTTCCTTAACTGAATTTACGATAGGCATTTTTCATTTCCTCTTTTCTTTATTTTTAATTATTATACAGCAAAACTGTTTAGTTGTCAAATATCTTGCTTTCTTTGGCGGAAGAGTTATCTCTCATTACGACCAAGTTAACCGCCAAAGGTTTGCAAGGGGTTTTTTTGATTTTAACGAGGGCTTACTTTGTGTGCCTGTTCGGTAGAACCCTTAACTACCTTACATACTTATTATAACACCTGTTGGTAAAATAAGTGTCCTATAAAAGGGACAGATCCCTATAAGCATAAAGAAAATTTTTGTCAAGGGGTTTTCGGGAAATTTACATAAAGTTTACAATTTGTTCACATTTTTGTAACAAAATTGTAACATTTGCCCGCTTGACAGAACGGCCCGCTCACTTCCGCAACCGGGCCGCCCGCAAGGAAGTCAAGTATTTTATGTTACATTTATGTTACAAAATTGTGAACAATTTGTAAATTTAAGCCAAAAGGGGTTGACTTTTCGTCAACCTATTCGGCGGAGCATTTCAGCCTGTAAGGCGTCATAGGCATATCTACCAACAAGGTAGAGTCTATCGTCATCTTCGATAGCCTCTTCCATAGCATCGTAGAGATCCATACCTTCAGCCATAAGTTGTGCCATTTCGGAAAGTTCCTCTTCGGAGATGTAAACTGATGAACGAATAACATAATCAAACTGCATTTTTATTTCCTTCTTTCTTTAACTTTGTAATTACATTATACCATTTACTGTTGGAATAAGTGTCCCATTAAAGGGACAGAACCAACTTAATGGCTTCTTTTGCGTCAAGACAACCAACGCAAGCCTTGCGAGAGTAAAACTCGACCAAACCGGAGCGATAGCCTTCAGTAAAGGAGTTAATAGCAAAGTCCCAACCTTCGCTGATGGACTCGACCTTCAAGCCGTCGTTGCAAGGAACGAGCTGAACATCATAACCGAGAGTTACGAGGATTGAGAAGATTGTGTTGAGGATTGTATAATTGAGTGTCATAGGTTGTGTACCTTCCTTATCTTTTGTAATTACATTATAGCAAATGTGGTGTCCTATTATTCGGACACAATGCCCAGTTCTTCTAACAAATGGTAGGCAAGTGTGATGTAAAGAATTTTTACATCGCCACGAGCAAGTTTCTTATCAAGTGTGTACTGTGACCAAATCTCACACGGCTTGTTGCCGAGTTCGTCGATGTACTCTACAAAGTATTCAACAGTTTTCATTATTTAATACCCCCAAAGGTTTAATTATCAATTTTACTTGCCTTCTTTGGTGGAAGTGGTGTTGCCACTCATTACGACCGAGTAACCACCAAAGGTTTACAAGGGGTTTTTTGATTTTAATGAGGGCTTACTTTGTGTGCCTATTCGGTAGAACCCTTAACTACCTTACATACTTATTATAACACCGACTTTCATACCATGTGTCCCAAAAAAAGGACACTTATTGATAAGCACAAAAATTTTTTTAGTCAAGCCGGAATTATAGGAATTAACAAATTGTTTACAATTTGTTCACATTTTTGTAACAAAATTGTAACATTTGCCCGCTTGACAGAACGGCCCGCTCACTTCCGCAACCGGGCCGCTGGCCATTGTAGCATAAAATGGCTCGCGTGTCAAGTAGCAAGTTGCATAAAAATTGCATATATTTTTTGTGCAATCTGCACAATTGACTTTTGAGCAAGGACTACTCTTCGAAGTCCTCACCCACAGTCTCTATGGTCTGATAGAAGTCCTCGACTGTCTTACAGTCAAAGGTTGCTCCGCCGATCTCGGCAACTATCTCTCCGTATGCTTCGAAGAGAATTGATTTCTCCGTATAAGCCAAGACGTTGAAGTTGTTCTCTATAAATTCTCTATGTGTCATTTTTGTTTATCTCTTTTCTTTTTCTATGGTTCTATTATAGCAGATGGTATGTCCTTTTATTTGGACATTACCATCGCTATTGCCTGTTTAGCGTCAAGATTGCCTATGCACTCTTCGCCGAAGCCGTAAGATTCAACTGAACCTTGTTTATGTCCCATAGTAAGGGAATTTATAGCGAAGTCCCAGCCCTCGGTATTATGCTTTACCTTTAAGCCGTCGTTGCAAGGCTCGAGTGATACGTCATAGCCTAAAGTTGTAAGAGTGATAAAAATCTTGTAAAGTTCTACATAATCAAACATTGTTTTGTTCTCCTTTGTTTTATCTTTATGGTTTTATTATAACAGATACCCTGTCCTATTATTTGGACTGTTTAGATGACAAATAAATTTGTCACCTTTACAGACTTCTTGATTTCTCCATTCTTGCGAATGATAAATACAATATCTCTACCGTAAGATGAGGTATAGGCTTCAGCAAGTGTAACCAAAAGGTCTTTAACTTCACCAAAAGTGTTAGCACCAAAAGTCTTTTTCGTAAGATCGACACCCTTTATTCTTGTTTCTACTGTATACTTCATTTTTTGTTTCTCCTTTATCTTTACTATGATTATAGTATAACAGATTAATGTTACAAAAGTATGAACAAACTGTAAACAAACTATTAACGATCCACTCAATTTTATTAACAATTTGTTCACACTTTTCTCTTGACTTTTTTGCTCAGGTATGATAAAATTTTCGGCCGGATGCGTCCCCTTTCATTATACTACTTTTGATCGATCTTGTCAACTATTGCAACAAAAAAAAAAAAAAAAATAAAGGGGTTTTACCCCTTTATCCGCGAATCTCGTCAATTGTCTGTTGTACCCACTCCATAGCCTCTTCAATAGGTACAACCTCAACAAGGTCATCATCATCCCAAAAGTCGTAAACGCACTTGAGGAAGTTGTCTGCCCAATCAAAGGCACAAACCGCACCATCATCCAATCTTACATAATAGCGGATGCCATCCTCTTCGTCATACTCTTTGATTGCCTGGCCAAACTTTACTTTTGAAAACTTCTTAAACATTTTTCGTACCTCTCTTTTATCTTTATGTATTTATTATAACAGATAATCACAAAACAAGTGTCCCAAAAAAAGGACAGATCTTAATTTTGTGGGATTTATTTTGTTAACAATTTGTTCACAAATTGGTGTTGACAATCTGCTTCGTAGGTGGTAAAATTTTCGGTCGGACACGATCTCTTTCAATGCAAAAGAAAAGGGGTTTGTCAACCCCTTTTTTATTTTTATCTTTTATTCTGGTCTATTGTCAAGCATTACCTTATTTTCTTCAATTTCTTTCTTGTATTTTTCAATAGCCTTTCTCTTTTCGTTTATTCTCTTTTCATTCGTGCTTCTTGCAATACTTTTTTCCAACTTTTCAATTTCCTCTGTGTATCTCTTAATGAGGCGTTTTGCGGCTTCATACTTACCGATTTCTTCCCAATAATCAAATTTCCTGATCTTTGTATCAGTTACTGTAAAATTTACTTCGTCAATTGTTCTTGCTACAATAGACCAACCATCAATAGGAAAGCAACTTGTCTTAATACCCTTTGCGATTTCCAGTGCCTCTTCATAGGTTGCTACATAATCGCTGTATTCTACATCCTCAAATCTCCTACCTTCACAGTCAAGTGCGTCGTGGCTATAAACCTTATACTTTGTTGTCATTTTTCAGATCCTCTTTTCTTTATTTATTGTAATTACATTATACAATGTCAACACCAACAAATCCATTGACAAATTGCACAAAATTACAGGATTATTTTTGTGCAAAATTTTTGAAAAAAGTGCTTGACAAAAAGTGTGCTAAAGGTGTATAATTTTCGGTCGGACACGGCGACCTACTACCCAAGATCGAATGGTTAGCATTAACTAACTCTCGTGAAAAGTGTCTCAATTCATTATACCAAAAGAATGATTAGTTGTCAACAACAAACATTTGTTCGTTGTTTGTATTGCTTGTTTGTACTGTTGTTTGTTGTAGTGTTTGCGGCAAGGTTGACCCTCTTCAGTATCACACCTGTCTGTGATTCTGTGTTGAGTCGACCTTGCCGCACGTTCTATTCACTTTTAATTTATTTCTTTCTTACTTTGATTATCAATCCTTCATTGTTATCACCTTTCTTTCTACCTTTTGGTTGTTTCCTGTTCCTGTTGGTTCTTGTACAAACTTAAATACTTACTTACTGTTTTGCTTATCTATCTATTGCTTTTGGTTAAGCAAAGATTCTGTAATACTTTGTTCTGTTGCCTTTGACATAGTCTACTTCTATCCTTACAACATACACATTTAAGCCTTTTGCTGTTGCCTTGTTGACAACACCTTTTGCGACCTTTTTAGCCTCGTTGAATGTGTCGAACGTACGCATTAGTGTGTTGTATCCCATCTGTACTCTGTACATTGTTCTTACTGTTGTATCGTTGTTAGTTGTTGTTCTCATTTTTAGATCCACCTTTCTTATCTTTAATTAGATTATACGCTTCTTTTTTCCGTTTTACAATCCCTTTTTTTGTTTTGTAACATAACTGTAACATTTCTCGGATTTTAATTTGTTAACAATTTGTTCACAAATTCCGCTTGACTTTTTTGTTCATAGGTGGTAGAATTTTTGCGGTCGGTCACGACCGCCCGCTGTTGTTGACTACTTTCTTTTTTTTTTTTTTTTTTGTAGTAGTAGTAGTTGAGGTTAGATGATTTTGTCAATCATCTTCCACAATTCCTAACTTAACAAGTAAGTTATAAGCAAGATCGATCTTGGTAATCTTGACTTCACCTCTTGCAAGTTCAGTGTCAAGCGTTGACTGTGACCAATTCTCACCATTAGTGTTTCCGTACTCGTCAACGTACTCTACATAGTATTCAACATTCATCATTGTTAATGACCTCTTTTATTTTTAATGTACCTTTATTATAAACGACACTAACAAGATTTTCAATTCTTTTTGGCATTTTGTAACACAATTGTAACATTCACATAGATCCTCGTTTGTCAATAGATTTTTCAAAACGTTAACAATTTGTTCACATTTTTGTAACATTTGAGCCTTGTCAATTGTGCAACCTGCACAAATTTCGGGACGCCAGAGAGCCAATTTTTGTGCAACCTGCACAATTGACAAATTACCTCTGGCGTGCACAGCACGCCAGACGGCTCGCACCCTGCCGCGAGCGAGCCTAGGAAAGCACTTTTATTGTGTTGTATTGTTTTAGTAGTTTTCTCTTTGTGTTATGTTTGTTCTTACTTATTGCTATTGGTTTATGTGTGTGTTTGTTATGTTTCTTTATTGTTTGTTTAGTACAAGGCTGTGTTACGTGGGTCCTATAATTTAGTCTCCCGAGGGTACCACTAACCACCCCTGTGGCTTCTGAGCAAAATACCGTCTAGTATGGGGGGTATTATTTCGGGAAAATTTGGGGATGATTTGAGAAATCGATTTTTCCTGGCTCCAACTCCCAGCAAGAATTCATCTCATCTCCAGAAGCGATATGACATAAATTCCTTTTTAATTTCCTTCCTTTTTGCCCAAAAAATTTTTGTTTCTAAAAATTTTTTGCTATAATGTAAGTAGAAAACTACTTACGGAGTAAGTAGAAATGGAGGTGATTAAAATTATTAAATTAGATTATACTATCACTGATTCACAGGAAAGAGTACGTTTAGTAGAAAAAATCTTAGAAGAAAACCCCAATCCCAATGAAGCTTACTTAGAAATCCTTTCTAACTATCTAATCTTTGCTATGGATAAGCAAGAGAAAAAGCAAAAGAAAATACTTACAGACAATCATATGTGCACCGTGGACAAGCGCGAAACGTCGTACGAGGGGCTGGCCGCACAATTTGAGAATGGAGAGGATGGAATCTATAACCTAGTCAATGAACACAATAATATCTATAATTTCCACCCTAAAAAATCAATTACTCGCAAAGATATAGAAACTATCCCCTTTATGAAGGAAGCAACAGAAGACATTAAGGCTTGGAAAGACCGCTTAGTTTCTGCTTCTGGCAGAGCCAAATACATCATTAAAAGAGCAATCATCGAAACTCAACAGTTCAGATATTATCTCAAAGACAGCTATCTTAACATAATTCAATCACACAACGCAATTTGTACTGAAAGTTCACATCTTTTACCCGATTCCTACGAAGTAGACCAAGAGGGACAAGTACACGTAACTGGATACAGTTTGGCAGACCCGAGAGTGTGCTCGGCAATATTATGTAATTATAGCAAACTTAAACAAACTGGCGCCGATCCTCTACACGGAGATCTCTATTATATGATGATAGATTTTGACGATAAGTGCGGCCGAGCCGTTCGTGAGTATCCCATGTACGAGGACATTATCATCATGAAGATTGATGGCTTCTCTAATGCGGAAATCCAAAAGGCATTAGATCAAAAGTATGGAGTAACTCATAGTCCAGAATACATTTCAAGCCTCTGGCGCAAAAAGATTCCCAAGTTGATTGCCTCTGTTGCGGAAGATGATATACTTTCAGATTACTATTTAAATCAGGAAAAAGGTAAATATAAGCGTTGTAGTAAATGCGGAAAGATTAAATTAGCACATAATAAATATTTTAGTTATAATAAAACAAGTAAAGATTCATTTTATAGTATTTGTAAAGAATGTCGTAATAAGAGGAGCTAACAGCTCCTCTTTTCTTTTGCTTTTGGGCATTTTCACATAATAATATAAAAGAAATTTTCATATTTATTAAACTATAATGTGGAAAAGGAGGAAGAGAATATGGCAGCAGAAGAAAAAATAAAAAAGTTTTGTCCTAAATGTAAAAAAACTATGTCTATTAAAGATTTTTATATGTCTAATAACAAAGAAAAGTATCCAGATGGCTATTTAAATCAATGCAAGAAATGCCTTACTTCTCAAGTTGACAACTGGGATGCATCAACTTTTACTTGGATATTACAAGAAGCTGATGTACCTTATATAACCGAAGAGTGGAATAGTCTTCTTAAATCTTATGGTAAAGACAGATCCAAGGTAACAGGAATGACTATTATTGGTCGATACCTTGGTAAGATGAAATTAAAGCAATATAGAGATTTTCATTGGAAAGATTCAGAATTTTTGCAAGACTTAAATGATAAGAAGACAAAGGAACAAATGATTCGTCAAGGCTTTGACGCGGCTGAGATTGCACAAACAATTTCTGACACTCATCAATTAGACGAGGCTCCGGCAATGCCTGAATTGCAAGTTACTGTCCCGCAAAGTTATTCTAACCCTCTTGCGGCCGGTAGCTCATACGATACTTTTCAACAGGATCAGGACGATCTTTTCGACGACGACCTCACAGACGAAGAAAAGAGAATGCTTCGATTAAAGTGGGGTAAATATACTCCAGAAGAATGGGTAAGACTTGAACAATTATATCAAAAAATGACTGATGATTATGCTATTGAGGGCGCTGGTCATGAAGATACTCTACTTTTGGTATGTAAAACTTCTTTGAAGGCCAATCAGCTTCTCGATATGGGAGATATTGATGGAGCAACCAAGGCTACAAAGATGTATAATGACTTGATGAAATCTGGACACTTTACCGCAGACCAAAATAAGAAAAAAGAAGATGAAGTTCTTAATTCTATTAGTGAGTTGACAGTAATGTGCGAGAAAGAAGGTTTTATCCCAAGATTTTATATTGATAAACCAAATGACAGAGTAGATGCAGTAATTCAGGATTTAAAGGATTACACTTATTCTGTTATGACAGAGGAACTTAATCTTGGTAACTTGATTGAGAGTGCGGTTCGTCAAATGTCTATGGAAGAAGCCAAAGAAGAAGACGAAGATATTGATGATGAAGAGCTGACAATGGAAGATGTTCAGAATATTACTGACCAAGACCATGAACAGTTCTTTGATATGGTTGAAGATGAAGCTGCATCTGATGAAGATCTTATTTCCAAATTCCTTGAAGAGGAAGGTGGAGAATAATGGCTTTACAAGATTTAATTGATTTATCTAAACAGGCGAATAAAAAACATTCCGCTGAAGTTACGGAAGATAGAATAAAGGGAATTATCCCAGTAGCAAGACAGTATATAAGTTTTTGGCGTGAATACCCAGACCTTTTTGTAGACTTCTTGCTTAAAATGGGTAATCCGCAGAATTTTGAGTTTTACTTTTTCCAAAGAGTATTTTTAAGAGTGGCTATGCGGCACCAGTATGTGTATGCAGTCTTCCCTCGTGCTTATTCTAAGTCTTTCTTGTCAATGATGACACTTATGCTAAGATGTATCTTATATCCCGGATGTAAGCTTTTTGTTACTTCTGGCGGTAAGGAACAGGCCGCAGGCATTATGAAGGAAAAGGTTCAAGAAATTTGTAATCTTATTCCCGCAATAGAGAGAGAAATAAACTGGGACAGAGGTATTACTCTTGAAGGTAAAGATTACGCAAAATATACTTTCAAGAATGGTTCCTATTTTGATAATATTGCGGCCAGGGAGAGTTCGAGAGGTAAGCGTAGACATGCGGGCGTTATTGAGGAGTGCGTCGGTGTCGATGGAGATATTTTGAGCACGGTCATTATCCCCACCATGAACATATCCCGTAGATGTGCGGACGGTAGCACTCATCCTGAAGAGCAGCTGAATAAAGCTCAGTTGTATATCACGACTGCAGGTTTTAAAAACACCTACGCTTACGAGAAACTTATTCAAATTCTTGTATGGCAGATTGTTAAACCTGAGAAGGCTATGATGATTGGTGGTACTTATAAAATTCCTGTTCTTGTTAAATTGTTGGATAAACACTTCGTTCAAGACTTAAAAATGGACGGAACTTTCAATGAAGTATCCTTTCAAAGAGAATATGAATCTAAATGGGCTGGTACTATTGAAGATGCTTTCTTTAATGCTGATGTTTATGACAGAAACAGAATATTAAAAGCACCAGAATATCAAGCGTCTGGTCGTTCAAGTAAGAATACTTTTTATGTCATTTCAGTCGACGTTGGTCGTAAGGGATGCGATTCTGTTGCAATTATCTGGAAAGTAACCCCAGGAGCACAGGGAACTTCTTTAAAACAGTTAGTTAATATTTATACTAAAACTGCTGAACACTTTGAGGAACAAGCAATTTGGCTAAAACGATTATTTTACAAATACCAAGCAAAAAGACTTGTAATCGATGGTAATGGTCTTGGTATAGGTTTGCTTGATTATATGGTTAAACCACAAACCGATGTTGAGACTAATGAAGTATTCCCAGATTTTGGTATTTATAATGATGAAGATGGTGAATACAAGAAGTTTAGAAGCGAAGAGTGTCAGGATGATGCTGTATACGTCATCAAGGCTAACGCGCCAATCAACACCGAGGCGCACGCAAATGCTCAATCTCAACTTTCTTCTGGTAGAGTAAAACTTTTAATTGATGAAAGAGTTGCAAAAGGAAAATTATTAGGAACTGTTAAAGGAAATAATATGAAACCTGAAGAAAGGGCAGAATATTTAAAACCATTTACATTAACTTCCATATTAAGAGAAGAGATGATGAATTTGCGAGAAGAGAATGATGGAACTAATATTATTCTAAAACGTGCAAATAAAGGTATCGCAAAGGATAAATTTTCTGCTTTTGAATACGGACTTTATTATATCAAAAAAGAAGAAGATGAAAAGAAGAAGAGAAAAAAGAAATTTAATGCTAAAGAATTTAGATTTAAATAATAAGGAGAATAGAAAATGGATGCTAGTAGAGGAGAAATAAAAATCCATGAGATTTTGGAGAACTTCGGTCTGAATTATAAAATGGAATTTATGTTTTCAGATTTGAAGACCTCCTCTGGCACTCCTCTTCGTTTTGATTTTGCTGTATTTGACGATGATGGAAACCTTGATTTTTTAATAGAATATCAGGGCAGACAACACTATGAGGCCTCGTCACGATTCGGTGGCAAAGCGGGCCTCCGCAAACAACAGTACAATGATCAACAAAAGCGAAGATATTGTGCATTTCATGGGTACAAATTAATAGAAATTTCGTATCAAGAAGAAAATCTTATTTCTTATGATTATATTATGAAAAAAGCTGGTTATTAAGGCCAGACTCTAGAGAAGGGGGTGAAAAATTGAGAAATAGACAAGAATATATATATGACGATAAAGGTTCATATCTTGTTAAGCCAAAAGTAGAATTTGGTAAAATCAAAATAGATAGAAAAACTATTGAAGATGCAACTTTAAAATTAACTCAACGCGTATATAAGTGCGGCTCAAGAAGTTTTAAGATTTCAGACATTTATCGAGCCATTGATGAAAAGAATTTATTCTACTTAAGAGATATATCAAACTTTTTCTATGATACTAATGGTATTTATTCAAGAATATGTGACTACTTTGCAAATATGTATAGATTCGACTGGTACATCGTCCCTGAAATCTACGACCAAGAAAAGGTTGATAATGACAAGGTATTAAAGAAACTTTATTTCCTTTTGGGTTTTTTAGATGGTTCTTATATAAAAAAGAATTGTGGAGATATAGCATTAAAAGTTATTAAAAATGGAGCTTATTATGGCTATTTGGTGCCTTCAAAAAATGGAATAGTCTTACAAGAATTGCCTATTGCTTATTGTAGAAGTCTTTATAATTCTGGAAGTACACCAGTTGTTGAATTTAACATGAGATACTTTGATGAAAATTTCATTGATTCAGAGTATAGGGCTAAAATTCTTAATATGTTTCCCGATGAATTTAAAAAGGGTTATCTTCTTTATAAACAAGGTAAATTGCCTGGAGACAATGTACAGCAATCAAGTTATTGGACAGGTACTCCAAGATGGTCACCCACTTACATAAAAGATGGTTGGTATGCTCTGGAAGTTGGTTCCGCAATAAAGTTTGCTTTTGCCAATGGAGATCAGCCTCTTTTTGTAAAAGCTATTCCCGCAATTTTAGACTTAATGAATTCACAGGGAATAGATAAACAGAAGCAGTTGCAGAATTTGCAAAAACTTCTTATTCAAAAATATCCACTTGATAAAAACTTTGACTTGGTATTTGATTTGGATGAAATTAAAGACCTCCACGAGAATACTGTGGAAATGGTTGAAGATAATATTGGAGTTGGAGTTGTATCTACTGTTGCTGATGTTGATGCAGTAGATATTGCAGATAATTCTACTTCTCAAAGCACTGATGTATTGGAAAGAATGGAACGTGGAGTTTACAACGCTTTTGGTGTTTCAAGAAATTTGTTTAACTCTGATACAAGTTTGGCTCTTGAGAAATCTATTCTTGATGATGAGTCTTCATTAAGAACTTTATTATTACAATTTACTGCTTTCTTTGATAATATTGTACAGCATTTGGCTTCCAATAGCAAGTTTAAATATAGATTCTATATGCTTGAAACTACACAATATAATTATAAAGATTTGTCAAAAATGTATAAAGAACAAGTACAAATTGGTTATTCTAAAATGTTACCTCAGATTGCTCTTGGTCATTCACAAAGTTCTATTTTACATAATGCTTATTTCGAGAATGAAGTATTGAATTTAAGTTCAATTATGATACCTCCTCTTATGTCTTCTACTATGAACGCAGAAAGTTTAGGAAGTGTTACTGGCAAGGATAGTGGAGAATCACAAGAGGGTGCGGGCCGCCCTGAGAAGAGCGACAGCGAGAAGTCTGAGAAGACAGCAGCTAACATAGAATCTATGTAAGGAGGAGAAGGATGAAACATACAAGTGTTATTGCAGGTGCGCCCTGTGAATTTATTGATGTAAAACCTTTGAACCCACTTATTTCTAAATGTCATATTAAGGTTTGCTATGTAAGTGACAAACCTAATCGCAATGGTAGTGTAATTACTAAAGAAGTAGCTACAAAGATGGCTAATTCACTCCCCGGTAGTCCTATTGTTGGCCTCTATAATGAGGCCACAGAGGACTTTGAGGAGCATAGTCGTTCCATTGAGATTTCTGGTGACAAATGGGAAGTCAAGGAACTTACTAAGCCTTATGGTTTTGTTCCTACAGACGCTAAGTGTTGGTTTCAAGATTTTATTGATGATGGAGATACTATTCACAAGTATCTTATGACAGAAGGTTATTTATGGACTGGTCAGTATCCAGAGTGTCAGAGAGTCATAGACAAGGGAAATAACCAATCTATGGAATTAGATCCAAATTCTATTGATGCTGAATGGTCAGAAAGTAATAATGACGAACCTTCATTTTTCATTATAAATGAAGCAATAATATCAAAACTTTGCATTTTGGGAGAAGAAATGGAGCCTTGTTTTGAAGGTGCTACTATCAAAGGTGCTGATTATTCTTTAATTAAGGATAATGAAGAATTTAAAAAGCAGTTATTCTCAATGATGCAAGAAATTAAGGAATTATTGGAAAATACTGAAGAAGGAGGAACAGAAAATTTGGACGGAGATATCGAAATGATTGATGTTACTAATCCAGAGGCTCAGGTTGAAGAAACTAATGTTCAGGTTGCTGATACAGAATTTGCTGATAACTCTGGTGAACAGGCAGAAGTTACTCCATCTTCTGAGGATGGCGAAGGCGCTGGTTCCGAAGAAGATAACGCAGAAGGACAGGCTGCCGGAGAAGAAGGTTCAGAGGGAAACGATGAATCTGGTGAAAATTCTGAGGGCGAAAATTTAGAAGACACAACCTCAGAAATTCAATATAATTTAGAAGAGATTCCTGAATATGTTGCTCTTGCTAAAGAGTATGCAGAGTTGGAATCACGCTGTGCCGCACTCGAGGCAGAACTTGCTCCACTTAAGGAGTTTAAACTTGCTGCTGAAAAGGAACAGAAGCAGAAGATGATTGATTCATTCTATATGCTTTCTGATGCTGATAAGGAAGATGTAATCAAGAACATTGATACTTATTCTTTGGATCAGATTGAGGCAAAGCTTTCAGTTATTTGTGTTCGCAACAAGGTAAATCTTAGCCTTGATTCAGAAGGCGAAAAGGAAACTCCTGCTATTAATTTTAATTTAGATAGCACAGTTGCTCCTGAGTCATCTGAACTCACTCCAGCATGGGTTAAGGCTGTCCTTGAAACCGAAAAAGAAATGGTATAAAATTTTAAAAGGAGGAAAATACAAAAATGTATAAGGATTTTGTAAAGAAAATCATTACTTATGATAACCCTGCTACATTTGTAGAGTATGGCTACGGTCAGGTTGAGCCTAATCATCTTTCAGCTCAGCGTACTGGTCAGATCTACGCTCAGCTCCCTGCTGCAGCTTCCATTGATGTACTCCAGAATGGTCAGTTTGCTAAGTACGACTATGCTAATGGTCTCGTAAACTTCACTGGCGCTGGTGAGTGGATGCTTGTTTATAATGAAATCAAGCTTTATAGAGGTGATGAGCAGGCTGATTGCGAGTTCGCTATGAAGAAGGGTGACTATCAGGCTAGACTTTATAGCCCAGCTTCTCATCCACAGGGTACTGCACAGACTAGATACTATAACGGTGTAGATTCTACTGGTGCTACTTCAAAGCAGATTAACACTGATGTTACTATTGTTTATGATGATGTAACTGCTGGTGACGATCCTAGAGAGAGCCACTACAACGAGGATCCTTTCCATATCCTCACAAAGAACCAACCTAAGAAGATGCCTGAAGGCACTACAATGGTTCCTCGTCTTTTCAAGACAAACATTGGTGACATTTTCACAACTAATACAGTTAAGGCTAAGGTTGACGAGACTGGCGACGAGCCTGAGATCGTTCCATTCCAGCTTGGTGATACACTCACTCCTGGTACTAATGGTATCCTTGAGGATGCAACTGGTGCTGCTGCTGGTTCAATGCTTTGGCAGGTAGTTAAAATCTACACAATGCCAGATGGTCAGGCTGGACTTAAGTTAATGAGAATCGCATAAGAAAGGAGAAAATAAGATGGCTTTAGATAGACAGAATTTAGTCGCTTTGGGTAAGATCGTTGCTAAGGCAGATTCTTCAACTCCTTCAACTTATAGTTACAATGGACAGAATCTCACTTACGACGCTTGCAATGAGACATTTAGAAAAGAAATGAACGAATTAGCTGGTACATATGCTCTCTATAGAGAGAACAAGAACCTTATCTTCTCTATTATTGAGGAAATTCTTGATGATGTACTTCCTAAGGTAGTTACAGAACAGTACGAGAAATTCGCTGAAGTACGTACATTCGCACAGGGCGACAAGATCGTATTCCGCAGAAAGCTTGCTCGTAGTTCAAGAGCAAAGCAGTTTATCACAAGAGTTGGTCTTGCTGGTATCTATGAGGTATTCAAGCTTGATAAGTCTTGGGAGACTTTTGAAGTAAGAACATCTGCTATTGGTGGTGCTGCTCAGATTGGATTTGAGGAGTTCCTCGATGGACGTGTTGACTTCGCAGAGGTTACACAGATTGTTCTTGATGGAATGAACGAACTCATTTATAGAGAGATTGGTGAGGCTCTTAAGGCTTCTATCAACCAACTTCCTCCTGCAAATATTCACGTTTGCAATGGTTTCGATGAGGATGCTCTCGACAGACTTATCACTATTGCTTCTGCTTATGGTACACCTACTATTTACTGCACTTATGAGTTCGCAGTTAAGATGGTACCTCAGGAGGCTTGGAGATATACCGAGGCTATGAAGGATCAGCTTTGGAAGACTGGTAAGCTCGCTGACTACAAGGGCACAAAAGTTGTTATCCTTGAGCAGGGCTTCGAAGATGGTACAAACTCAACTAAGGTTATTGACCCTGGTTATGCTTACATCATCCCTACCGGTGCTGATACTAAGCCTGTTAAGGTTGCATTCGAAGGTAACACAATTATCGACGAGTACAACAACAAGGATCGTTCAAGAGAACTTCAGGTTTACAAGAAGGTTGGCGTAACTTGCATGCTCGCTAACAACATCTGCGCATTCATCGACAGCTCACTTGCTGGTAAGATGTCTACTGCTGATATGGTATCTCGTAGCCTTGATATTCTTGACTACACCGGTACTAACCATACTGTTCACAAGACAGTACATAGCTGATAAAAAAATTTGGGGGATGGGGTTTTTAATCCCCTCCCCCATTTTTTGTTATATTTTTTAAGAGATAAAGGAGATAAAAACTATGGAGACAAATACAAATAAAAAGTGTTCGGTAAAGAACAGAAGTATTGGAATGGTAAGTTATAAGATTCCAGAAGCAAATATCAAGAGAAATATTCAGCCTGGCGAAACTATCATAGTTGATTATGATGAATTGGTTAAGTTGGCTTATCAGCCAGGAGGCAGAGAACTGATGGAACAGTATCTTCAGATTGCTGAAGTTGAAGCAAGAAAAGACCTTGGACTTAAGACAGAACTTGAATACGATATGTCTGAACAGGATGTTGTAGACTTGCTTATAAATGGTTCACTCGATCAGTTCCTTGATGCTTTGGATTTCGCTCCAGAAGGAGTAATTACACTTATCAAGGCACTTTCTGTTAAGTTACCTCTTGAGAGTACATCTAAGAGAAAGGCACTTAAGGAGAAGACCGGTTTTGACGTTGATGCGGCCCTTGCTAATTCGGAGCCCGACGACGAGGACGAGGAAAAAGTAAAGTCTGAAACACACACACGTCGTGTTCAGCCTGCCGCTACAAGCAGCACCCCTGTCCGCAGAACTACTCCAAAGTATAATGTTGTAGATAAAAAAGAGTAATATGTAATTAAGGAGGAATAGTATGGAAGAAGGAACACGTTTTTCTACCATCTATAACCGCTTTCTTGAAAAAATTACTGATGATATGTATTCGGAGTTTATGACACCGCAAGATACAATTAGAGATTTGCAAAGCCTTCTCAAAGATGCATTACCTGGATTTGAATTTCCGAGAGTTAATTTATTTGATTATACAATTAGTGAAAGAATTATTCCAGCAGAGGAAGTTACCGATGAAGACTTTGTAATTAGAGATGTTGATGAAGATCCAGTCCCACAAGTTGTTATTGACGATTCTTACTTCGCGGCGGTACTTACCCCGGAAGAGGTAAACATTTTGGCGATTATTATGAAACAAGGTTGGGTTCAGCGCCAATTGACCTCTATTGAAAATACTCGTATGAAATATTCTGGTGCAGATTTTAAAATGACTTCTCAAGCAAATCACATGGCTAAACTTAAGGAATTGCTTGACGAGTCGCGAAGAGATTCCTTACACAATCAGAGATTGTATAAGAGAAGAAAATTAAAGGATGATGGAAGTTATAGATCAAATTGGTCTATACTCCGTAAAAGTAATGCTAACGAAGAAATATAATCTGGACATTTCAGAAGAGAGTATTGAAACAAATGTTTCACGCTTAACCAACCAAATTTGGAAATTAATTCCTATGCGTGAACACGAAGAAGATTGGATAAAACAGCTTGATACTGTTCTTGTTGAGTTAGTAGGACTAAATGAACTTTTCTTTAGTCCTAATTTCTTGCAGATTTTGGCTAAGTTAGAAGGTTTACGTTCTGAAGAAGTTGAATTTGGCATTTATAGAAAAACTGTCTTTGAATGTATTAGTTTATTGAGAGACTTTTATGATGCAAAATAAAAACAATTCTATCAGACGTATGACTAATAGACTTGGATGGGATCTTGGAGCAAATCATCCACAAGGTAATCCGAATGTAGGTTTAGAAGGAATGGATAACATGTCTGACGTTCTTGTAAAGAATGGCGGATATGGTCAACAAGAAAGAATGATATTTGATAAACGCAGAACTTTTGATCGTGTTCTGCGTAGCTCTTACCAAGCCGCAACCATTCGCAGGGTACAGAGCCTAGATCCTATTGAAAGTTCGTCTAGTTCAAGAATTTATGACCCCAACCCTCATGAATATTGTAAAGCGTTAATTAACCCAGATAAGAACAAGATGGACTATGACGATAAAATTGTGTCAATACACAATGAAGAAGATTATCATTCCGGTGATATATTTGAATGGGTTGGAACTAATACTTTTTGGCTTATTCATTTGCAAGAGTTAACTGAATTGGCTTATTTTAGAGCAGAGATAAGAAGATGTAATTATGAGATAAATTGGGAAGATGAAATGGGTGTAAAACATTCTACCTTTGCCGCAGTACGTGGCCCAGTAGAAACAAAAATTGATTATATCCAAAAGCACGGTATCAGTATTGATAACCCTAATCATTCTTTACATATTTTGATGCCACGAACTAAAGAAGCACTTGAATATTTTAGACGTTACAGTAAGTTTTATTTGCAAGGAGAGGAAGAGGGCTCGCCGCAAGTATGCTGGAGAGTTGAGGCGACTGACTGGATTTCTACTCCTGGTATACTCGAACTTACTGCGGTTGAATATTATGCAAATGAATTTGAAGATGACTTGGAGGAAGGAATTGCGGGCGGCCTTATTGTGAAGCCACCGGTTGATCCTAATCCACCTCCAGAGCCAGCTGAGCCTATTATTGATGGAGATACTTTCATTAAACCTAAAATTAAATACAGTTATATATTTACAGGAGAAGCTATTTCTGGCGCCTCTTGGTCTATTGTTGAGACTAACTGTCCCGCTAGACTTTATTTAGATCCCAGCAATCCTCTACAAATTCAAATTTGTTGGGAAGCTATTTATAGTGGGCAATTTACTATTAAGTATGGAGAGTATGAGAAGATAATAGTTGCACAGTCATTATATTGAGATAAAGGAGATATTAAATGAAAATTGAAGGCTTTTTAGAGCCAAAGTCCTCTTTTTTATCTGTTGAAAAAGATTTGGCTACTATAACGGACAAGATTATGAAGTGTGATAGAATAAAGCGTTTGCTTTACTACACAACTCCAGATGCTTTGGATCAACCCAATCTTACTCCAGAGCAGGAACAAACTTTATTTCCAAAAAATATAAAGACAGTTCCAAAATTATATGTTGATGGAAGTGTATTAAACTACATTATAATAAATTTTGATAATTTTATTCCAAATGCTACTAATCCAGAATTTAGAGATAATATAATTGAATTTGATATTGTTTGTCACTTCGATCAGTGGCAACTTAAGGACGCGAAGTTGCGACCTTATAGAATTGCCGCTGAACTTGATACAATGTTTGATGAAGCGCATTTAAGTGGAATAGGTAAGACAGAATTTGCGGGAGCCACTCAAATCATCCTCACAGACGAGTACGCGGGACTCTGCCTGATGTACCGCACAGTTCACGATGGAGATGATGAGAAGAAGATGATTAACCCTAATGAGTGGGAATCTTACATTACGGAGTTTAATAAACAGTATAATGAGCGCGATTAATACTACCGCTCTTGCTACTGGAATTGATATAGTAATTCCTGAATGTCAGCTTATTTTACATCAACCGACTTTACTTGAAATTTCCTATTTAGGAAGAGAAAAGTTTATGTCTGGTATTTATGCACTTAACATTTCTAAAGAATCAATTAAGTTTGAGGACGAAATTGATTTAAGTGAAGTTTCAAATTTTCAATTATTTATGATGGTGATGGAAGACGAAAGAACTTTGGATAAAAAACAAGCCGTTCAAGAGGTTCTAAGTTTAATATTTCCTAAATATAAAATAAGCTTTACCCCACGTTCTTTAATGTTTTATCAACAAGAAATAGGAATGATTACAGTAGATGATAGTAATTTTGATGCACTACAAGAAATAATACAAATAGTATTTTGCTTAAATCATGGTAAAGATGAAGAAATTCAATATAATGTTAATGAAAATGATACAAGAGCAAAAGAAATTCGAGATAAAATAATGCGTGGTAGAGAAAAAGTCGCCGCTATAAAAAGTAGAGATGCTGGCGATTTTATATTAAATTATATTTCAATTTTATCTGTTGGTTTAGGAATATCAATGTTAGCTTTTAAAGAATATACATTGTTTATGCTTTGTGACCAAGTAGAAAGATTTGGAATGTATAAAAGTTGGGATATTGATATTAAATCTCGACTTGCGGGTGCTAAAATCGATCATGAGCCACCCGATTGGATGGCAAACATCCACAAACTTTGATAACACATTCCGTGTTTATATAAAATTTTATTAAGGAGGAAAAGACGTAATGAAGTATGGTATTCGTGAAATATGCGAAGTAGTTCTTCGTGCTAAAAACACTATGGCCATCGGTAATAAGATTTTTTACAAGGGTGAGCCTGTTCTTTACTTCGACACACTTAAGACTTCTTCACTTGAAGGTAGTTCTTCAACAGTATATGCTACTGGTGGTCGTGGTAACGCTAGATTGTTAGCATGGGATGGTGATAAGACCACAACTTTCACAATGGAGGATGCTCTTATTTCACCTGAGGGTCTTATGATTCTTGCTGGTGCTGGTCTTCTTGATGCTTCAGATTCTAAGCCAGTTGTTCAGCATATTACTGAAACAATTGCTAAGGCTGACGTAACTCTTGGAGCTACAGGTGGCGGAATTCAGAAGATTACTCTTTCTAACATTCCTAAGACTGATTCAACTCAGGATACAATCTATGTCATGCTCATGAAGGATGGAGAGATTGTTTCTGAGCCTTATATCGGTACTGCAGCTGGTGCTTCTTCTAAGGATATTTCTGTTGCAGCTATTGGTTCTGGTAGAACTCGTGATGGTCAAGCAGTTAATTATGCTATTGCTACTTCTATTACTGCTGATATGTTTGATGCAGTTCTTGTAGATTATTACACAGAGAAGAAGGCTGCTTCTGGTGCTCAGCAGATTGAAATTTCTGCCGATTCTTTCGGTTCTAACTTCTATCTTGAGGCTTCAACTCTCTTCAGAAATGAAGATGGTCTTGATATCCCTGCTGAATTCATTATCCCTAACTGTAAGATTCAGTCTAACTTTACATTCACTATGGCAGCTACTGGTGATCCTTCAACATTCACATTTACTCTTGACTGCTTCCCTGATTACACTAGATGGGATCCAACTCACAAGGTACTTGCTGCTATTCAGGTTATTCCTGATGCTGGACTTGATGCTCAGTATAGAACACAGACAGATGCTGGTGACTCTCTTGACGATCTTACACCTGCTGGCTAATTAACTCACGTTAATTTTTAGCGAAAGCTAATTTTGGGGAGTTCGCTATATGCGGACTCCCCTTTTTTTATTATGTGAGAAAGGAGAGAGTAGAATATTATGGCTAGTGTTGCAGACAAAATAATTTCTGCTGAATATAAATTAATTCCATATCACCAATGGGAAAAAATGAATTACATTGGAGAATATCAAAAAAGTAAAAAGAAAATGTTAAATATGATAAATGATATTTCACAAGCTGAAGCTAAAGAATTGGGAGATATGTTAAATGACATATTAAGACAAATTAGTACCACTACGAATGAAGATGGTACAACCTTATATGATGAATTAATGCCAAAATTAGGTTCTAAATTAGAAGAAATTAAATCTAAATTTGAAAATACTAATACTGAAATTAAATATGAAGAAAATTTTCAAATTAACAATGCTGCACTTTCAGAAGCTTGGAGGGAATATTTCATAGCTAAAAATAAATATGATAATGAAACGGATATGTCTAAACAACCTACTGAGGGAGAAGTAAAAGCATTGAAAAGTAAAGCACTTTCAATGCAAGCTAATTTCAGTAGAGCAAAAGGAGCTTTATTTGAAGCCTTTTTACAAATGGTTATACCAGTAGCAGAAAACATGCTTGGGAATGTGACTTCAGAAAACACTAAAGATTTATTAGCTACTTTAGATAACAATTTAGGACAAAGTGATAAAATTGAAACCCAAGGTTCCAAGCATGATGATACTATTACGGTAAGTATTAATGATAAAGAATGGTCTATTTCTTCTCAAGGAAAAGTAGATGTTCATATTGAAAAACCTTTTAATCATAAGAACTTAGATATTTCTGCAAAAAACTATGCAAGTTTATCTAATATATCTTTATTATCTGGAGCGTCAATTAGTCACTTAGTTAGTGAATGGCCTGGCATAAGTAATAAAGCAAAAAATTATTTTATTAATGGATTAACAGTGTGGAAAACTCCCGCAGATTTATTTACCATAGGAAAAACATTATTTGCTATTCAAGGTCTAGCAGGTTCTCGTGCTGAATCATATCATGCAAATGTTTTAATTATAAATGTTCGTAATAATAAAACCAATCCAATTAGAGTTATTTCTATACCCAGTTTATTAAAACGTATATTGTCAGAGGATATAGACCCAGACAAAGCTTTTAATTTTAAATTTAGTGAGCAAATACCTATGTATGATAATGGAGTGGTAAGAGATTCAGAAAGTTTTGAAGAAAAATTACGTGCAGCAAGATTAAATATAAAACTTAAAAAGGATTATATTAAACTTAGCTATTTAAAAAATTTGCTTTAACAAATTTTTTATGTTATAATATATAAAAGTGTCAAAGGAGGCTATAATAAATGGCAAAAGTTAGTTTTATCAAATTAGGTCTTAAGAAGAATGAAGAAATTAAGACAATTAAATTTAATGATATAGAGATTGAGGTTAAACAATATTTACCCACTAATGATAAGTTAGCACTTATTGGTAATGTAATTAACAATTCACATTCTACCAATTTTGCTAACCCGGTATTAATTGAGGTAATGGGTAGTCTTGAGATTATCTATGCTTATACCAATATTAATTTCACAGAAAAGCAGAAAGAAGATCCAATGAAGCTATATGACCTTCTCAATAGTTCGGGTCTTATTGATGCGATCGTATCAGCAATTCCGCAAGTCGAGTATGAAACTGTAATTGATGGTATTTCTGATACTGTTGAAGCGGTTTATGCTTATGAGAATTCTGCTATGGGAATTTTGAATACAATTAGTAAAGATTATTCTGATTTGGAACTTGATGCAACTAAGATTAGTGAGAAGTTATCTGACGAGAAGAACCTTGGACTTCTTAAGGAAGTTGTAACCAAATTAGGATAATGTATATCTTTTAATTTTCAATATAATTGAGAGTTAGGGGAGGAGAGTTTCATGGCTCTTCTCCCCTTTTTTATTTGCAAATAAAAAAGAAAATATGAGAGAAAGGAGAGCAAATAATATGCCAAAACAATTAAATGTTGATTTGCGCTTTAATGCTGATACAAGTCAAGCTAAAAAGCAAATTCAAGATTTGCAAACAAGTTTAAGTAGCTTATCTACTAATTCTAATTTGGGTATTAATTTTAAAGGTACTAATGCAGAATTACAACAAGTATTAAAAAATGTAGCACAGTTAAAAGTACAATTACAAGAAGCTACTAATATAAAAACCGGCAATTTAGATTTGACTAAATTTACAGCTCAAATGCAGAAGTCTGGTATGACATTGGAAAAGTATAGAATGACACTTACTTCTTTGGGACCAGATGGCGCAAAAGCTTTTGTACAATTAGCCAATTCTATTGCGGCTGCTGATATTCCTATAAGAAGAACAAATGCGCTTCTTGCTGAAATGGGAACAGTATTGAAAAATACTATTAGATGGCAATTATCATCAAGTATGATTCATGGTTTTATGGGAGCAATCCAGCAGGCATATGGATATGCTCAAGATTTAAATGAGTCATTAACAAATATACGTATTGTAACTGGTCAATCTACTGATCAAATGGCAGCCTTTGCGGACAAAGCCAACAAGGCCGCACAAGCATTAAGTACAACAACTACTGCTTATACTGATGCCGCACTTATTTTCTATCAGCAAGGTTTAAGTGATAGTGAAGTAGAAGAAAGAACAAATGCTGTTATTAAAATGTCTCAGGCTACTGGTGATGCAGCAACAGAAGTTTCTTCATATATGACAGCGGTTTGGAATAACTTTGACAATGGTTCTGAATCACTTGAGCATTATGCTGATGTTATCACTGCTCTTGGTGCTGCTACAGCATCTAGTTCATCAGAAATCGCACAAGGTCTTGAAAAATTTGCTTCAATTGCTGACACTGTTGGTTTGTCTTATGAGTATGCTACAACTGCTCTTGCAACAGTAGTTGCACAAACTCGTCAATCTGCAGATGTAGTAGGTACTGCATTTAAAACTATGTTTGCTCGTTTCCAAGATTTGGAACTTGGAAAAACTCTTGAAGATGGAACTGATTTAGGTCAATATTCAAAGGCTCTTGCTAAAGTTGGTGTTGATATTAAAGATGCTAATGGCGACTTAAGAGATATGAATGATATTCTTGATGATTTGGGAGCAAAATGGGCTACATTAGCAGATGATCAAAAAGTAGCATTGGCACAAAACGTAGCTGGTCAGCGTCAATATGCTCAGCTTGTTGCATTAATGGATAATTGGGATAAATTCCAAGAAAACTTACTTACTGCTAATAGTGCTGAAGGCACTTTACAAAAACAAGCAGATACTTATGCTGAATCATGGGAAGCTGCTCAAAAAAGAGTTAGAGCTTCAATGGAAACCATTTATAGTTCATTATTAAAAGATGATTTTTTCATTAAATTTAATAATGATTTAGCCGATATATTAAAAAGCGTTAATGGTCTTATAAAAGGTTTTGGTGGTTTAAAGGGTGTAATTGCTACTGTTGGTACTGTTCTTTTACAAAGTTTTAATAAACAAATTATCAATAGCATGCAAGAAGCTGCTTTATCTTTATCTACATTAACTAGTGCTGGTCGAGATAAAATTAAAGCACAAAGAACAGAAGCGTTGGATCAAGCTGCAACAGGATTAGAAACATTGGGTGAAAATACTGCAACAGTTGCCGCATATGATAAACGTATTGAAGCACAACGTATTTATTTACAAGGTGTTGATCAATTAAATGAAAAAGAAATGGCTACGGCCAAGTTTTTATTAGAGCAAGTTGATATCAAAGGTAGAGAAATAGAACAAAATGAGCAACTTCTTCGTCAAATGGAGAATGAAACAGATTTATTGATTTCTCGACAAGAGTTAGAGCAAAACATAATGGTAGCTAAAGTTGCTGAATCTGAACTTGATGTAGATACCCAAGCATTGAGAGTAAACGAAATAGACTCAATGAAAGAGGTATTAAATTATTATCGAACCATTAGCCAGCAAGTAACAGAATTACGTGGAGCTGCTACTGGAAAAGAAGTTCTTGATTTTCAAAATATGCTTGAAGGTTTTGAAAAAGGAAAAATTTCAATAGAAAAAATGCAAACAGCAATTGAAATTTTTGGTACAAGAACTGGAAAAACAGAAGAACAGATTAAACAAATGATTAATGCTTTAAATTCTGGTAATATTGATAAAGTTAAACAAGAATATAAAGAATTATTTGATGCAACAACAGAATTAGATATGGCAACTACAAGTTTACAACATACCTATGTAGCAGGATATGGATCGCAGGAAAAAGGTATAGAAGAATCCAATAAGGTAATTGATCAGTGTGGTAAAGAAGCAGAAGCTCGTAGAAAAGTAACTGAAGCGGCCATTGGACAAAATAATGCTTATAAAGCTGTAGAAAAAACAATGGAAGAAAGTCGTGGTAAAGAGGTATCTTGGGCTGGAACCATTGTAAGTACCGCTGGAGCAATATCTAGTTTCGCAATGGCTATAAATTCATTAAAAGGTATGTTTGATGTATTAAATGATGAATCTTTATCTACTAGCGAAAAAATGCTTTCTATTATTACCACTTTAAGTATGGTAATTCCAATGGTTATAAATTCTGTTATCAGATTGAAAGACGCATTGGCATTAGAAAATATCGCAAAACTTTTAAATATTGAATTAACTAAAGGCATGACTTCGGCTGAGATTCTACATTTAATAATTGAAAAATTATTAACCAAAGAACATATTAAACAAACTGCAATTTTATTAGCAAAAGCAGCCGCAATAGCCGCTTTGGTTGCTGCTATATATATTTTTATTAAAGCATATGAAGGCATGATTGATGTTTATAATAAAGAAGCAAGAGAGGCTGAAAGAGCGCATCAAGCCGCTGAGGCCTTAGCTGAAGCATACAAGAATGCCGCAAGTGAATATGAAAAGTTTAAGAACACAGTTTCTAATTATAAGAGTGCTAAAGATGCAATGGATAAATTGGTCGCTGGCACTGAAGAATATACGGAAGCATTACAGAAAGCAAATGATGCCGCATTAGAATTGATTCAATCTGGAAAAATTATGGCTTCTGATTACCATTGGGAAAATGGAATCATGGTTATTAATGATGAAGCAATAAAAAATGCTCAAAATGCTATGCAACAGTCAGTGCTTACTGCACAAGCTGCTTCTCTTATGGGGGCAAGTGCAGCTCAAACTGCAGATGCTCATTCTAATGAAGTAAATATTCGTAGAATGAACAACACTGAATGGTTTGACTCAGAATATTGGATGGCTGCACAAGCAGTATCAAGAGATATAGTTGATTTTATTACTTCTGATGCATTGCTTAAAATTTTAGGTATAGAAACTGATAGTGATGCTTATTGGAACCAATTAATGGAAGGAGAATGGGCAGAAGAGGCTGAACTAGAAAGATTAGCTGAAGCATATAAAAATTTTGGTGAATCTGCACTTTATTCTTCTACGTGGTTTACAAGTGCTACAGAAGAAATGCAGGAAGCAATTAGAGATTATTGTGAACAAGCTGCAGCTGGTACTTCTCAAACCGAAGCTTATGCTCAGCAAATTGCTCATGCTAATTTAGCTAATGAGGGTTATATTGATGAAGTAATAAATTTTAGTGCTGGAAGATATGCTCAGAAAGTTAATGAAATAAGACAACAAACTGCTCAAATTTTTAATGAAAATGTTACTTCTGCTGATGTAGATATTTCTGATGAAGATATACAAAATTTATTTAGAAGATATAGAGATGCTGCTGGTTTAGGAGAAACTACTACTCTTAATAGCATTTCTCAAGATGAAAATGGTCAATTAAATTTTACTTATTATGATGCACAACACGAATTAATAACTTTATCAAGAGACCAAATAGCTAATACAATAGCCGCTTCTGAAGCTATGGAAGTATTGGGTAATTCTGCAGAAGAAGCAGCCACATTCTTAAGTGGAATTTCAGATCAAAATAGTAGAGATTTAATAACAGCTATAATGGGTAATACCAATTACAAGGGCAGAGTTAATTTTACTGCGGAAGCTGGTAACTTTATTTCTACTAGTGGAGAGACTTTTGATTACGAAGAATTGGTTCATGTTTTAAACGCTAATAGTTCAGAAGTGCTTTCACAAGAGCAGGTTGAAACCGCTGGTGCACAGGGAAATAATATTGCTTCAATAATTGAAGGATTTGATACCGAATTATTAAGTGAATATGCAGAACAAAATAACTTAGATTATTATTATATATTATCTGATGTCTTAAAAGGTGCTGCTGAAAGTGCTAATAATTTTAGTAATTATCTTGATACTTTATCAAGTGGTCAACAAGATTTTTATGAAAATAATAATAATTTTGCAGGAATAGTTAATGCTGATCAAAGAACTCTTTTAGAAGCTTTTAGTTCAGCCGAATTAAATGGTGTTGAATCTCAATTTGATGAAATAGTTTCTAGATTAAATCCAGATGAATTAAAACAATTTGCTCAAATTTTAGAAGATATAGATTTTTCTGAAATAATTCCAGAACAATTTATTTCTACATTACAACAAGCCGGAATAAATACCACTTTATTTGAAGGTACTATAAGAGATTATTGTAATGGAATGCGTGAATATACTGCAGCAACTGTTCAAGCTACTGCAGAATTTTATAACAGTTTGCAAAAGATTGCTGAAGGTTTAACTGATGTAAATGATGCAATAAGCCCAGAAGACTATGCAAAATTACCAGAAAATATGCAACACTTTTTTGCACAGGCACTTGATGGTTCTTATAGATTGCTAACATCTCAAAGAGAGTTTAATGAAGCAATTCAAGAAGCAAGATATATTCAGGCTGAAAGTGATAGACAAAGTATTTATGATGATTATTTAAAAGTAATTGAAAAAATACCAGAAGATTTAGCAAGAGTTTATGAATTACAAGGTACATCTGAAACTGTGGTTGGTGAAACCGCAGGTATTGGTGGAAGACTTGGTGATGATGATTACTATGCCTTCCGAGAAAAAATTGATATTATTCAACAAATTACTTCAGATTATGATGAGTTCTTAGATGGTATAGATCGCAGTTTTTTACAAGATTCAGAAACAGTTGCTAGAGTAGATCAGCTGTATGATGAAGTTACTGATGCAACCGGCGTATTAGGTAAAATAATGGAACAAGAGTCTGAACTTGCTGGTCAATTTTATGCAAGTGACTTGGCAATCGCTTTAAGTTACGATAATTTAACTGACTTACAAGAAGCAAGAGATTCTGGTAGAGTTGTTTCTGATGAAGCTTACAATATGGCTGCATACCAGATCGATCAAGCACAAGACACTGCTATGCTCGATCCGGAGGAGTGGGAACAGTATTCAGATTATGTACAAGAAGCTGCTTCCGCAATAGCCGATTTTAATGACAATATGAATGATATGGAGGCTGATATAGTAGCCAAAAGTATCATGAAGATGAATCAGGCAATAGATTTACTTGCTGATAATTTTGATGAATGGTATGATATTCTCAATAATGATCTTACGCCTGCTAGTGCTGAATATGCTGATGCAATGATTAACACCAGACGAGCAGTAGCAATGTTGCTTGATACAAGTGAAGATTATGTAAGTAGTGATTTTGTTTCACATCACCTTGATGATATTGCTGAAGCTGCTACTGGTAGTGAAACTGCTATTGAAAATTTAAGAAGTAAATTATCTCAAGATATAATAGCCAATATTGTAGCAGAAAATCATATTTACGACCAAGATTTAAGAGCAGAATTAGAGGGATTATCTGCCGATTTGCCCGATATAGAAGTTGGTGCTACTCTGACTACTGGTAATTTCTTAGCTACACTAAATGATTTAATTACCCAAACAGGAATGACTGTAGATCAAATTAATGCCCTTTGTGATTCAATGGGATTTGAAGCTACATTTGTTACTGAGCCACAACCAGTTACTAGAACAGGACATGAAACTGTTACAACTACAGAATTTTCAGCAGATGGAAGAGTAATTAATGAAGGTACTCCTTATGAACAAACTATTACTCTTCCAACCTTTACCACAAGAACATATTCTGGCGACGCTTATGATTATACTGATTATATTGATGCTATTGCTATGAGCACTGATGGTAGTACACCTCAAATTCAATCAATTACAAGAAAACCAAGTGCATCGCATAGTAATTATTCTTCATCCAATGGTGGCGGAAAAAGCCATGGTAAGTCTGGTGGAGGTGGAGGAGGTAAAACTTCACAGAAAAAACCTAAAGATCCAACAGGTGAGATTGAGCGTTATCATGTAATTAACAACCAAATCGAAGACAATGAAAAGGCTCTTACAAGACTTTCAAAGGCTAAAGATAGAGCTTATGGTAAAGCAAGACTTAGTGCTATGGATGCTGAAATCGCTAAACAGCGTGAATCAGTTGAATTAGCAGAGAGAAAACTCCAAGAGGTTGAGAAATATCTTGAACTTGATAGTGGAGCGATTGCGGCCTTCGGTGCGAAGTTCGACGCGAACGGAACCATTGTTAATTATGACCAGCTCATGCAGGAACAGATTGACAAGTACAATGCAGCGGTTGAGGCTTACAACAATAGTACGATGGACGAAAATGCCGAAGCAGTATTCCAGCAAGCCGAAGATGATTACAATGCATTTACTGAAGCACTTAAGCAATATGAGGAAACTCAAGACTTGTGGTACGAGCAGGCTCAGGCAGTTGCTGATGCCAAGGCAGAAGTATTACAACTTGAACTTGAGAAGACTAATTATAAGGTTGAAATTGGTATCGAATGGGAAGAAGAAGATATTGCAAGATTAGACTTTATGCTCAAGAGAATTGAAGATGATGCACACAAAGCAGCTGAAGCAATTGGACTTCTTGGTGAGAGAACTGTTGATGCTATGGATAAGTACAATGTTTATCAGCAAGGCTTTGCAGATACTTTAAGAAATCTTGGTGTTGGTAATGCCGAAGATGTAATCGCAAGAGCATCTGCTGGTGAAGATTTGTATGGTATGATTGGTAGTATAGTTGACCCTAACGAAATGGCTCAAGCCGTTGATCAGATGGATGATTACATTTCCAACATGATGAGTTCTCTTGAGGACGCACAGGATAGTGTTGACCAAGCATTTGAAAAGGTTAAAGATTTGTTTAATGAGAATATTAAGCAAATGGACACTTACATTGAGAAGATTGAGTTCTGTCAGAAGATTACCAAGTCTTATATGAATATTGTCGATATTGTAGGTAAGAAATCACTTGGTATTACTAATGAAGTGTTAAGAACTTTCAATGCTGAATCTGTAACACAGGCGATTAACAATGAGGCCGCAGCAAGAGCCAAAATGGATTCGATTCAGGCCCAGTTGATGGAATCTCAGGCACGACTCGCGCAAGCCTCTGGCGAACTTGAGCAAAAGTATTGGAACGAAATCATTGAGGAACAAGAGAAAGAACTCATTTCCGCAACAGAAAACTTCCATCAGGCTTGGGAAGATGCTTTACAGGCAAATCTTGAAGCCTTTGAAAACAATATTGAGTTAGTTGTAGAAGACTTCTCTGATGCTGTTGGTGATCTTAACGCAATGAAGGCCGAATGGGATCTCCAGAAGAGTCTTACAGATATGTGGGAGCCAGAGTACGAGAGATGGCATCAGTTATCAGATTTAATTAATGATATTAACAAATCTGTTGATGAAAATGAAAATCTTAAATACAGACAAGACTTACTTGATATTGAAACAGAAATCGAGCAATTACAAGAGCAAGAAGCAAAACTTAGTGAATATGACTTGAATTACCTTAGACTTAGATATGAATCTAAGTTGGCCGAGATTGCACTCGAAGAAGCCCAGGCCGCAAAATCTCAAGTTAGAATGTCAAGAGATAATGAAGGTAATTACAGTTATATTTATACTGCTGATGAAGAAGCCGTTAACAATGCCGCTGATGATTATAGAAACAAAATCTATGAGATGGAAAAGGCTAATGAGGAATACATTGATACTCTTCAACAACAGCTTTTGGAAATGCACGACAAAATGCTTGAAGATATTAAAGAAGCAGGCGAATTGTATGGCGTAGGCACTCAAGCTTGGTTAGACGCAATTGCTAGGATTCAAGAAACTTATGTTGGTCAGTCAGAGTTTGTACAATCTCAGATGCAAAATGTATTTACTAACAATCAGAGACTTCGTGATGAAGACATCGTTCAGTACATTGCTTACACAGGTGATATAGCAGCAGAAAATGTAGATTTACAGACAAGTTTTGGTGATACTTATATGGGTATCCAGACACAAACTGATGATTTACAAACTTACTTCAATGACACTTGGTTACCAGCACTTAATGAAACATTTAGTAACGCAATTCTTAAAGGTGAAGAATATTCACAGCAAAACGAAGTTGCTATGGAAACTGCTGGAACTACAATGGACGGTTTCAGAGATAGAGCTTCACAAGATATTCTTGAAGTTACTGAGAAAACTACTGAACTTGCTGAAGAGACACAGAATTATGGTGAAACTGCAATAGACCAGTTTGCGCAGGCTGCACGTGCTTGGCAAACAGGTCCTGGTGCTTTACTCGATTCAATCAATGCCCAGGCTCAAGCAATAGCAAATTTGGCTCAACAGTATACAAGTTTGAAGAGTCAATTAGATGCGGCGGCTGAATCAGCAAGACAATTTGCGGCTGCTCAGTCACAAACTAGAAGTAATAGTTCCATTTCTTATGTTTCCTCTCCTTCCAATGGAGGAAATATTAAGGGAGGTGGGCCAGGCCCGAATTCTATGGCATCAGGAACACCACCACCGGGATTGGATAGAGAATTTCAAGCTCTTTTGGCTAGATATAATCCTAACGATCCTAATGATCCTACCAAAAAAGATCCTAACGCTTTGCTTAGAATTAGAGAACTTCAGGATATGTATCCGGGGTACTTTCTCACCTCCTTTGCTTCTGGTGGTTATACTGGCGATTGGGGTGATGATGGTCGTTTCGCAGTTCTCCATCAGAAAGAGCTTGTACTCAATGCAAAGGATACCTCAAATATCCTTACTGCAGTAGATGTAGTAAGACAATTAGCTAGTTCAATCGACTTCAACACTATGACTGCAGGTCTTGCTACTGCAAGTATTAAGTCTGCTTCTGGTAATTCCGGAACACTTGAACAAAGAGTTGAAATCACTGCTAACTTCCCTAACGCAACTGATAGAAACGAAATTGAACAGGCATTCCAGAATATCGTGAACATGGCTTCACAATATGCACAGCGTAAAAACGATTAAAATTAAGGGGATAGGTTTTATGCCTATCCCCTTTTTTATTTGGTCGATATTATACAATAATCAGTAAATTTTTTTGAAGTAATAATAGAATATGGAGAGAAAGGAGAAAACTATGGAAAGTAGCGAATTACAAGAAGGCTTATTTAAAGCAATACAAACTATTGCTAAGTCTGAAGTTAATAAAATGAGTTTTGATAAGACACTCATTTGTACTATTAAAGATAATTCCAATGCCGCACGTGGTGAGTATTATGTTACTGATAATTCTTCAAGTTTTTATGCTTATTCAGAAGTAACTACTTACCTGGTTGGCGAAACTGTTTTTGTTAAAGTCCCTAATGGTGATTTTAATAATCAAAAACATATTGAAGGTAGATATGTTAGTGCAGCAGGAGAAGACTATAACTATGTTTCTCCTTATACTCAATTTGTTAGTTATACAGTAAATCTTATTGATAACCCAGAAACAGAGGGAGAATTGCTTACTAATGCAAATACAGCTTTAGAAACTCCTAATGAAGATCCTGCTAGTCAGGATACTGGCCCACTCTGGACCGCAAACGCAATAAGTAATGCTAATGGTTTTGATTATGATACAATTTACCTTAAAGGAGAATTTAAAACTTTAATAGGTAAAAATGATAAAGATAATAGACAATTACTTACCGGAGAATATGGTTTAATATTAACTTTGAACTTAGGTTATCTTGATTCTACTGGTACTGAACAAACAGAAATTAAACAATTCATTTTCAGTTCCAATGATATGAATGGTAACCCTTATGACTTTGAAACTTATTATGTCCAAGAAAAGATTTTTACTTTAGAAGATAAGTATGTCAAAGATGGATTACGTATATCTAATGCATCTATTAGTTTCTATCAATTGGGTGGAGAATATCAATTAGATGAACAAGATAAATATATTTTAGATCCAGAAGTAACTAAAACATTTATAAACATTAACGGCAATCCTGTACCTTGGTCATTTGAAGGTAATTTCCTTGACAGCAACCTGTTTGTTAAAAACCTTGACTTACAACTTGGTTATAAACAGGAAAAGATAAATACTGACAAATTAACTATTATGTCAAAAAAGGTAGATAATGGTTATGGTGTTAATGGACACAATCCTAAACCATTAACTTATTATTCATATTTGCCTGATACAGAAAAGCAAACTTTGATAAAAGAAGGATACCCAGAATGGGAAATTGAGAAAGATTATTCAATTTTCTTGGCTAATTATAATAAAAAAATAATTCAAATTGATAAAAAGAATAGTTTTATTGAAATGTTACAAAATCATACTGCTTTTGATTTGAACTTGCAGTATAGATTATATCAATATATTGACCCGCAATATGGTGTAGAAGTTGAGCCAGATGAATATGCTGGTGAGAACTGGAAACTTGTAGGTGGGCCTTATACCAATGATGAATGGACTTATGAGTTTGATCCTAATATAAGTCACGAAAGAGAAGTATTTAAACTTATTGCCCTCTACGAATCACCTATTGGTTCAGAAGAGGTTATTGATCCTGTAACTGGAGAGGTTGTTGTACCAAACACCAAGCACCGTAGATTAGATAGCGCTGACTTAACCTTTGATCTTATGGGTGAAACTCAGAAGCCAGATAATGAATATTTAATAATTGACTGCGATAATGATGGTGAATTTAAGATTTACAATCTCAAGGGGCAATTAATTAATTCTTGGGAAAAGAATAAGAAAAGATATTTGTACGCACGTAAAGCTAATTCTGAGGCTGTATTACGTTCTATCACTTGGACTATTCCTTATGTTGATACAATGATAGAGCCAATGTCCTATGAAGAATTCATGGAAGGATATTCTGAAAGAGAAAGAGGATACCAAAAGGACGAAAAAGAAGGAGTTATAAATTATACCATTTATAATCCTAAAGAATTAGACTTCTATTTTAGAATAAAAGATTATTTATGTTCCACAAATATTAACAATACTATTTATTGTACCACTAGATTTGATTCTGGTACTTCCTATGAATCAATTGCTAAAACTTTAGATTTTTGTACCATAGATTATTTTGGTACAGAGTACAAAATGGATATACGCTTTGTTAATGGAAAAAATGGTATTGCTGTTGGTGAAGAACAGCGAGTAGAAATTAGAGTCTTAAATGCTAAAAATGAAGATATAACAGAACAATTGATTGAAAAGGGTTATATCTTTGACCTTGATTGGTATAGTAAACCAGAAGGAAGTGAGATGGACTTCTCGGAATTAGACTACACAGGTAGAGTAGTTCCGGGTAGATATTCTTTCTTACTCAACGCTGAAGATGATATTATCTATGGTAAAAGAATTAATGAAGCCGGTACAAGAATACGTTCAACTGAAGATGAAGAGTATATTCGTATTATAGAAGATACAGTGGGTGACCAAGGCGACTTGAACTACACAGAAACCCGTGTAATTGAGAGTGATGCAAGTGATCCAAGCATAAAACCTACTCTACCTACAGATACTCGTGTTACCGAACTTGGAGAGATCCGTAGAACAGAAACCGATTTTAAGGCTGTTCCAGATTTATTACAACTCTTCAGTTCTCATATAATTAGAGCATATATCCGCGGTAGAGAAGACTTTGAGGGAAATGCTACAAGTAGTTTAAATAATAGAATTTTGGTTACTGGATATTTCCCAGTTGCAGTATCTAGTTCTAACTCGTTCATAACATTTGAGGGACCAACTCAAGTTTTGTACGACTCCAAGGGCGCAAATCCCGCCTATTATAAGAAATCACCTAAATTATATTTTATAGATACTGATAGTATAGAAAAAGAAAATACCAATGTTAAATGGGAAATTCTTTATCCTATTGGTGAACCAACTGCAGATTTTCATGAATTTGAACTTACTCAACCAGGTAATATCTTAAAAGCACCTCCTATTATAATGGAAGGAAGAAAATGTTTTAATATTATTGCCAAGTCTAATTTAGACGATTCGGTTTTGTGGATACAACCAGTGCCAGTGTTTAAAGATCTGTGGGATGATCCAATTTTGAACAATTGGAAGGCCAATAATGCTTCTATTGGTTCAGTGGTTACTGGTATTTCTCATTTAAATCATAATGGTAAACTTTCTGGAGTTTTTCTTGGCGAATTAGAAGATTCTGATAGAATGGCTTATTTGGAGCAATTAAAAGTAACAAAGTTAGAAGAAATTGATAATACAATGAGTGAAATTAATGCAGCGTTTATTGTATTGGATAACTTGTATACGCAAGGCGCTTCAGATGAGCGGATAGCCGCACAAATTGCAATTATCAATGATTTAAATAACCAATTAAGCCAAAAGCAAGAAGAATTAGCACAAATAAACAATGACATAGAAACTTGTGAGAAAATCATAGGCTTATTTGGAATACGTAATACTAATGATGTTTACTTTAAACTTACAGAATTTGGTGATTTTGCTGTTGGTGAAAATGATGAAATTAAAATTGGATATTCTGATAAGTTAATTCAAAGTAGTGATAAATCTTCTATTTTATTGAATTTACGAGATGGTAAATTTAATTTTAATCATAAAAATTTGATTATAAACCCAGATGCTTCTGATGGTGTAGTGATTAAAACACCGGATTTGAGTTTATATAGTAATGGTTTAATTGAAACCAATTCTGATAAAATTAAAGTACAAGGAAATGAATTAAAAGTAACTGTACTAGATTTAAAAGATCCGAGAACAGATATAATAAGACGTTATAGAGTTCTTGCGGAAGACCTTGGTAGTATTGTTGAAAATTACCTTGAGTTTGAAAGCGGTAAAGCATTTGAATTGTTTGATGGCTCTTTCTTTGAATTGGAGAAAGAGGCCCAATAAAGGAGACAAAGGTGATGAATAAATTAACTAAAACAATGACAAATGAACAAATTTATCGTATTGCCATAGGGTTTTATAAAAACTTTAATGGGGATTTAATCCTCCCCATTAAAGTTAATTTTTACTTAACAAAGAATAAAAATTACTTCTTGGAGTTAGGACAACAAATTGAAGAGTTTAGGGATAAAATTCGTGGCGATTATGATAAGTTAAAAGAACTTTCTGAATTACAACAGGAAGTATCTTTTTATCAAGTTTCTTTAGAAGATTTTGGTGACATAAATCTTTCGATGGAACAATTAGAAACATTAGAATTTATGATAAAGGAGGAGTGATGAATGGCAAAACTTAACCCGCCAATTTTGGAAAATTTAGTTCCACCTATGGTTAAACCAGAAGCAAGTACAACGGCAAGAGTAGTTATTCCCTATGTCATGAATCGCTCAGTTGGTATTAGTGGAGTTTCTGGCATAAAAGTCAAATTTAGAACAATCGGTGGTATACAGATAGGAGAAGTTGAAGATGCTTCAAGTTTTACTGAAACTGAAGTTGTAATAAATGCACTTGATATATCAAAATTTAATGTTGGTCAATACTACAAAGTGCAAATAGCCTACGTAGATGGTTCTGATGAAATAGGTTACTACTCAAGTGTAGGAATAATTAAATATATTGCTGCACCTTCTATAACTTGTACACAGAGAACAGACTTGGGCGATTTTTATTACAGAGGCGTTTATATACCAAATGAAGAAGATAAGACAGAAAAATTTTATTCTTCTCATTTTGAATTATATAAAAATGATGTGTTGATAGAATCAACAGAAGAAAAATTGCATATGAATTCTGATAGTGATTACGAAGATTACGAGATTCGTAGAGATTTAGATTTTGATAATAATACTTATAAGGTAGAATTTGTTGCTACAAGTGTAAATGGATATGTGGGTGCGGCCCTCGTTAATGTAGTACCGCAAGAACTAGTTCCTTTTCCCACAGAGACTCAATTAGTAGCAACTAATAATTACGAGAATGGTTATGTGCAGTTAACTACAACAGGAGAAGCATTATCCAATAACTACACTTACACTATTTGGAGAAAAGCAAATAATTCAGAAAATTGGGAAAAGTTAAACATTATTTTCATTCAACCATATCAAGATTTTACTGTTGAGCACGGCATTACTTATATTTATGCTATACAAGGTATTCCCACTGGCGCGGGAAACGCGACCGAGAAGCTGCTCGCCCAACCACTGGCCGCACGTTTCGAGGATATTTGTTTAGGAGATAAAGATAAGCATTTAAGAATACAATACAATCCTAAAATTAATTCTTTCAAGCGAACAGTTCTTGAATCTAAGATTGACACTATTGGTAGTAAATATCCTATGATTATGAGAAATGGAAATGTCGATTATCGAGAAATTGGTATAGGAGGTCTTATTTCTTATCTCATTGATCCAGATGAGTTGTTTATGGATTTTGAGGACGAACATGGCAATAAGTATCGTCCAAGCACGGTTACAGACAATACAAATGTTCCACCTTTACCAACCGCACTCTCTGATGAAAATAGATATAAAGAAAGATTATTTAGAGAAGCAGTACTTACTTGGCTTACCAATGGTGAACCAAAGTATTTCCGTTCTCCAACTGAAGGAAACCATATTATCAGAGTTATGAATGTAAGTTTAACCCCTAATGATACTTTAGGCAGACTTATTTATTCATTCTCTGCTACTGGTTATGAAATAGATGATGATACATATGACAATTTGGTAAAAGACAGATTGGCAGGATGGGAGGCGTAATATGGCTAACAATCCTTTGCTTGACCAAGATTTTTTATACGAATTATTTAAGCAAAAAAGTCGTGAAGTCTATGCTAAAATCATTTTGTTAGATTTACAAGAAATGCCTAAAGCAGACTTCAGTGGTAGAGTTACTCAAGGTTCAGTCAATCTTGATGGTAACTCTGCCATTAGACGAACTTGTTCCTTGACCCTGGCCGCAGAATTGAATGAGACAGATTCTTATATGTGGGCATTAAATTCAAAGTTTAAACTTGAAGTAGGTTTAAAAAATGTTATTAATCCTAATTACCCAGAGATCATTTGGTTTCCAATGGGTATATATTTTATTACAAATTTTAATCTAAATAAAAACACTACTCAAACCACTATTAGCATTAGTGGTAAAGATAAAATGGCTATGCTAACCGGTGATTTAGGTGGTGTGGTTCCCGCACTTACTTGGGACTTTGGTTCTATTGAGGTTACCGATGCAGAAGGAAACACAACTGTAGAAAAGTATTTAATTAAGAAAATAATAAGAGAACTTGTACATGAATTTGCAAAAGAGCCTTTCCAAAATATTATTATAAATGATTTGGAAGATAATGGTCTTGAGTTGCTTCAGTACAATTACTCTCAGCCAATGTATTTGATTAGAGACGTAGAAGCTGATATTGTTACTCAGTTCACTTTAAGTCCAAACCAAGGTACTTACTATATTGTGCTTAAAAATGGTGATGAATGGACACCTACTTCTCAACAAATTTCTTTTAATGACCCTTCATTTATTTTTGATAATAGAAATAGTGTTATAGGTCAAGGTGAAGAACCAACTTACTTCACAACAGAAGATTATTTGTCATCAGAAAATATTAGACCTTTTACTTGTATAAAAGCAGAAAAGGGAGATACAATAGGTTATAGACCGACAGAGTTAGTTTATGCCGGTGACCTTATTGCTTCTGTTGGTGAATCAGTAGTTTCTGTTCTTGATAAAATCAAAAATATGTTAGGTGATTATGAATATTTTTATAACCTTGATGGACAGTTTGTTTTCCAAAGAAAAAGAATTTCATTAAGTCACCCTTGGAATCAATTAAGTCGTCAAAATGATGATAATAAAGAAATTTATATTGATTTATATGCCGATGAATATGATTATAGTTTTGATGAAAACACAATAGTTTCTTCATTTAGCAATACACCAAATATTGCTAATGTAAAAAATGATTTTATTGTTTGGGGCGAAAAGAAAGGAATAAGTGGTAATAAACAGATTCCTGTTCATTGTCGCTATGCTATACAAACTAAGCCGCAATATTACAAAGCAGTAGATGAAACAGTCTATGTATCTAAAGAATATGCGGCCGCTCATGAGACTGCTGGTATGAAAGTAGTAGATTGGAGAGAGATTATATATCAAATGGCATTAGATTATAGAAAACATATGCACGATGCCGCTACTCCAGATGCTGACGTATACACTACCGATGAACTTATCCCAACCATAGCCAGAAATAATCCAGATTACTATCCAGATGGTAACACTGGTTATGAGCAGTTCTATACAGATATGGAGGGTTTCTGGAGGTTGTTATATAATCCAGAATATTTGGGTACTTATTCTATTGCTTTTGGTCTTACTCAAGAAAAATATAATGACCCAGATACTGTGGTTTACTATTTCAAGAATCAAGGTGGTGCTCCTTACCAAACCAATGCTTCTTACTACAAGCGCAAAGGTGGTACTGAAGTTTATTATTATGCTGGTAAAGTTACAAGAGAAGAATTTGAAACACAAAGTCTTCTTTATTACTTGCCAGTGAACCCAAAGAGTAGTGGCAAGGCTTATGATAGCAATATTACTTATTTCTATCTTGACAATGATGATTACTACATGGATCCAAATAATGCAGACACTTTATACTGGAACAAAGAAATTTTCTCTAATCCAGAAAGTCTTATATTTTGGTTTGATTTTATAGATGTAGAAAGCAATAGTGAACTTTCTCAATATGCAATAGATAATATTGGTTTAAGAACAATAGCTAAAAATGACAATGCAGTTAAAGCCGTAGTGTATAAAGATGTTCCTAATGTTTTATTTGTAGAAAATAAAGATGCAGAAGAAATTGCGGAATTAAAAACACAAAATACAGGTTATACAATTTTACCACTTAATGAAAATTTAACAAATGTTTTCTCAATGAGTGTTCAAGGTAAATCTGCCAAAGATGAAATTGACTCAATGATTTATAATAAGGCGTGTTGCTGTGAATCTATTACAATGAGTTGTGCCCCCATTTACAGCCTTGAACCAAATGCAAAGATATATGTAAAGGATACCAAGGCCGGAATAAATGGAGCATATCTTGCTGATAAATTTAGTATTAATTTGGCTTATAACGGTATGATGAATATTACCGCTACTAAGATAATTGACAGAATTATTTAAAGGAGGAAAAGGATTATGGATAAGATGGAACTTATTCAACAGATTTTTGAGTTATGTATTGTACCTCTTCTCGCGGTACTCACGGGTTACATTGTAACCTGGATTAAGGCTAAGACCGCAGAGATAGAGCAAAATAAGTATACAAGCTTGATTTCTGATACAATTATTCAATGCGTTATTGCAACAAATCAGACTTATGTAGAAGCCTTAAAAAAGGAAGGTAAGTTTGATGCTGAAGCACAAGAGAAGGCTTTTGAAATTACAAAACAGGCTGTTCTCGCAGTTCTCACTAACCAGGCAAGAGATTTCATCGAAATGACTTATGGTGACGTAGAGGCTTGGCTTAATCAGCAGATTGAAGCAAGTATCAATACTTATAAGAGGGTATAAAAAAATGGGACTATTCTTAATTGAATAGTCCCTCTTTTTTTTTGCACAAAAAAGAGGGAGACTAAATTAATAGTCTCCCTTAATTTTATGCTTTACCAAATGTTTGTTTAGCTCTTTCTTGAAGTAATCCAAACAATTCATCACCTTCATGATTTCCACCTAAAGCCTTATAGGCATCATGATCTTTGACTATCTGGTCATATTCTTCTAAGGTTAAATCATGTTCTGGATTTAAAGCATTTCTACAATTTTGTTTAAATTCTCTACCTTGAATAGCTAACAAACCCAATTTCAATTCAGAAAGGTTGGTTTTAAAACCCTCCATTTCTCTCTCTACTCTTTCATCTTTCTTCTCGACATGTTCGGTTAAAGCACTAATCTGTTCACTAACCTTTTGGATAATTTCAGTTTTTAATGCTTCTTGTTCAGTTGCCTTTTTTTCTACTTCCAATTTAATGTAACGCTTACCGAAATAAGAAGCAAGACCAATAAAGGCTGTAAATAAAATTTCCAACCAATATTTTAATAAAAACATCCCAATCTCTTGCCACATGGGTAAAGCCTCCTGCATTCTCTAAATTCCTCTACATAGAAATTGAGAATTACTTGGAGGCTCTTATTGTTTTATGACCAATTGAATGATTCGGGGTTGGTTTTGATGTAATGAGTACCGATACATATTGCATCACACTCATCTTGGGTTGCCTTGATATTGTATGTATTGGCTACATATTCAGCCGCATTTCTCTTTTGAGTAGCCCTGTCTGTGCCTCTAATACCAAGAGTCGATTTCCAACTTGCGGCAAGGACTGCTTCATTGGGCAATTCAAGTTCTGTAAATGTTTCATACAAAACTCCAAAAACTTCTGCTAAAACTTTAAATGTTCTAACATTCTGTACTACATTAGTTTGAAGTTGAATATCTTCAAAAACAATTTCTGTAATTTCATATTTATCAATTAGCTCAATAACTTGAGTTTTGATTTTATATAATCTTTCACCAATATCTGGGTCATCTACACTTATCTTACCGTGTGCCGCGAGTTTATCCCCATCAAAAACTGCCCAACCGGTAATACGTGAACTTTGATCAAGAGCTAGTAACTTACGCACCTGTTGAACCAAATCCGCCAGTTCTTTCGCCCTCTGTCTTGTCATCATCTGCAAGGAGGTACGATTTTATGATGCCTTGGCCGATACAATCGCCTTTCTTCAAAAGAATTGGATATGGGGATAAGTTAATAATCTGAAAGAAAATATGTCCTTCATTATCTGGATTGTTATAATAGTCAGTGTCAATAATTCCTACACCATTAGCAAGAATAAGCCAATACTTCATAGGACAAGAACTTCTAACTGAAAGCTCAAGGTAAGTGCCTTCGTCCAATTGTGCCTTAATACCAGTAGGCACTAAAGTTGTTCGAGCATTTGCGGCCTTGGTGACGTCGGCCATGTTATCTAGTGTCAATGGAAAACCAAGGCCCTGCCGCATAACCTCTTCAGTAATACAAGTACGCTCAATACCTATACTATCAACTATTATATCCTCCGCTACATAAAAATCGTAGCCAGCCGAACCTTTTGTTTTACGAACGGGAATAATTACTCCATCATCATCAGCATATTTGCTAATTTTCTCAAAACGCATCAACAGAACCTCCTCTTGAATAAGTAACTTCTGTATCATAAATAGGATCTTTTACATCCTCAAATGCAATCTTCGCCTTAACTAGCTGATATTCTTCCACGATCTCACCCTTCTGCTTAATGTACTTGGTGGTGTAACTAAAACTAACCAGCTCGCCGCACGGGAGATCTTCGAGAGTTTTTCTCAACTTTAAAGCTGATTCTACTGTTGGGACTCTATATGTGTTTACAACTTCAATTAAATACTTTTCCATCTTAGTTTACCTCTACTATAATATTATTGTTCTTAAAACCAAAGGTTAATTCAGGTTTTCTTTCCAACAAGCCGCTAATATAAGTGTCATCGCCAAAGAAATGAATTTTTCCAATTTTGTTCTGTAAGCAAAAATCTAAAGCCATATTACCGAGATTTTCAATACCATCTACAGTAATCTTCTCTCCATTTGGTGCGACAAGAACTTGTGTTCTTGCAAACATATCAACACAACAAATCAATTGATTATCCATTGAACTCTACTACCCCCTCATCATAATTAAATAAATACATACAAATTGCACTATTGGAATCTTTAGGCTTTATCCAAATTTCAAGACCATTTCCCTCTTCTGTAATATCACAAGCCTTAAGGTCTCCAACATTAACAAGACAATCCTTGAAAACTTCGTGAAACTTTTCAGGTGCTTCTTCGGTTCTCTTGAATAAAGTAAAGTATCCAATATCCTTGCAATACATTAAGAAATATGTTCCTTGTGGGTTCCATTTCTTAATTACTCCTTCAACCTTGCGCCAGTCCATATTTTTTTGATTGGCTACAAGAGTTTTATTCATATCATACAGTGAGAGTTTGAGGTCTGGGTTATAATCTACCCAGGCCCCATTCTCAAACATTTGATATTTCTTTTCATCTTCTATAAATATAACAGTTCCTTCAGTAATTTGTTCTGGCTTAAGAGAAGCTATTTCAGTATTATCTTTTATAGTAATTATCATTATAAATACTCCTTAAATTTTTCTCATATTTATATTATAACATAAAATATTTATTTTTCAAAATCTACGGGATGTTTCTTTCGCATCAAAACTTCTTGTATTTTACCTTTATTGAAGGCTGTTGTATAATTACCTGTTAAGTAACCTGTTACTCTTCTTAATCTTTGAATATTAGTACTGCCGCACTTTGGACAAGCATCTTCAATTTCTCCGCACTCGCCGCACTCCATACAAGTATCACAAGGAACATTAATTGCAAAATAAGGAATATCGTTATCCATAGCATAATCTATTACGGCTCTGACAGCATCCAAATTCTTTCTATCATCATCACTAAATTCTACATAAGTAATACAACCAGCAGAACTGTATCCTGTTAACTGACTCTCAATGTCAATCTTATCAAATGGACTCATTCTCTTCCAAACCGGAACGTGCATTGAATTAGTAAAGAAGTCTTTATCACTTACTTCTGGTATTACACCATACTTTTCTTTAAATTTCTTCATAGCAGTATAACAAAGGTTTTCAGCAGGTGTATAATAAACACCAAAATTAAGTTTATATTCTTCTTTATATTTTGCACATAATTCCTTAAAGGTATTTTCAATTCTTTTTGCTACTTTCATTCCTTTGTCTGTGGTATGATCTGTATTTAAAAGAATTTGAAGAGTTTCAGCAAGTCCAATTTGACCAATAGCAAGAGTACCATGCTTTAACGCTGAACGTATTCCTTCTTCTGGATTATATCCATACATCGTTCCATTTTCATACATAAACTTCGCAGAACTTGGGGATTGTGAGCAAATCCATTCAAATCTTTCTATCAACATATCTCTTGCATCAGCTATTGCTAATTTGAGAATATCAATAAATGTATCGACAATATCATCTTCGGTAAAATTATTTATCTTTTGAACTTCTTCCATAGCTTCCATAGCAAGAGTTGGCATAATAATTGTTACTGGGCAAATATTACCGCGACCATCTTTCATCTGTTTGTTCTGGCCGGGGAGAGCATTGATGTCTGCACCATTCGCAGTTCTGCATCCCATAGTTGAGAAGTACGTGGTCGGATCATTGACATCATAACCAGCATTACCGCTCCAATCTACATTAGCGTAGTTAGGATATAATCTTTTTGCGGTTGACTTTATAGCCAAAAGATATAAGTCGTAGTTAGGATCTCCCTCTTTCCTATTTACTCCCTTCATACACTGGAAAATACCACAAGGGAAAATAGATGTTTTATGTAATTTTCCCAAGCCTTCAAGTGATACTTCAAGCAGAGCCTTAGTTACCATTCTTCCCTCCGGGAGAGTACAAGTGCCATAATTGATTGAGGTAAATGGAAGCTGATTACCAGAACGTGATTGCAGTGTATTTAAATTATGATACATACCTTCAACAGCCTGATATACTTCCTTAATCGTCATTTGCATAGCATAGTCATATGCTTTCTTATTATTTTTATACATAGAATCCTCAATGCTGATATTTTTGGGGTCTTCTTGTATAACATATTCTTCTAACCAACTACCACTTTTTTCTTCTATCCAACGAAGTCCTTCTTTATAATGTTTCCAAAATGATTTTCTTACATAAGGAACCATTGTCCAGTCCAAATGAGTTGCAGAAACGCCTCCAAATTGTTGTAAAGATTGAAGTTGAAAAATAACAGCAACTAATTGAAAAGCCGTATTAACACTATTTGCTGGACGAACATCTGTCTGACGAGTGTTAAAACCCTCAGCCAACAATTTGTCAAATGGAATTGAGAGACAATTGTGCATACCAACAGCATAACTATCTAAATCGTGAATATAAATTCTATTATTTAAATGGTTTTCTTTAGCCATTTTAGATACTATATAATCAAGAGCATATTTTTTAGTCATAACACTTGAAGCTTCACCAATTCTTCCGCCGAACGAGTGTTCGTCAACATTCGCGTTCTGGTTCTGGACATTACGTGCTTCAAGTTTTTCACCAATAGCATCAAAGAAAGTAGATTGTGTTTCTCTTGCAACTTCTTTTTTATAGCGGTATCTAATGTAAGCTCTTGCTACGTCTGGTCTTTCTGAAACCATCAATTCGAGTTCAACCCAGTCTTGAATGGACTCAACTCCAACCGGAGTTTTACTCATTCTTATTCTTTTTTCAATATCGGAAGCAATTTCTTTTGCAGTATCTTCTTCATAAAGTTGTCCATCAACTTCTATCATTGCGCTATTTACTGCGTCAATTATCTTTTGTCTATCAAAGGAAACTTCCTCACCATTTCTTTTTATAATTTTCAACATATTATCTCTCCTCCTTTTTTGGTATCATAAATAATATGAAAATTATTTAATTAAATTTGTCCAATTTTGGCCTGTAATTTTTCCGCGGCGCTACAGATGACGCTAACAGCATGATCTAAATCATCAATATATTCATTGTCTAGTACATTGTGATGAAAAGGCAAGTCCGCAAAATCAGCTTTATCTGTTTTATATCTTCTAAACACTTCTTCAATATCGGGATTGTTTTCTCTTTCAAGTTGTCTAATAAGTCTAATCTTATCTGACGCTTCTATTAAGAAAACATACAATTCAATATCTTTATGTAACATTAAAGATTCTATGCCCTCTGGATTATAAACCCCAATATTTACCTTATCCTTAACCAAACTCTTCGATGGCGTTCCATAAAACCAGTTATTGAAGCAACTTGCTTCGAGCATCTTATCATTTAAAACTTCTTCTGTAAACTGGTCAACAGTATAGAAGTGATAATCTACTCCATCTTCCTCGTTATCTCTCATGGGACGAGTAGTACACGAAACGATTTTGTTTAGTTCATGATTCTCCTCACAAACGGCCCGCAAAATAGTATCTTTACCACTACCAGCCTGTCCTATAATTGCTATCATTTTGAAAGGTCTCTCAGTTTTTTCAGCCATTCTTTTATCTCCTCTGTTGGTACATTTTCTTCCATTTCTAAAATTACAAGTAGAATACGATCCAATAATTCGTGTGCTTCTTTTATGTATTTTTTATCAATTTGATTAAAAGCTACAATACCACTTATTGGTATATCAGTCATATTAAGACAAGCGAACAGGAGGGCCTCATAAAGAAGAAAACAATTTCTTTCCATATCGTCATAATCATTCATCTTCGGCCTCTCCTTGATAACGCTCATATCTTAAAATCAAATCACCATCTTTTTCAATACCATCAATTTTATACAAATGATGTCCACCAGATGATGCATATTTCTTAGCAAAGAACTCTTCTCCTGTTCTTATACCTTGTACTACTATCTTACTTCCTCTATTAAACCAAGACTTTTCTTTAATTGTCTTAGTCCCATCGGGATTTCTTACTGAAATTTGCTTGTCATATAAACTAAACAAACCTTTTGACATTTTTACTGTTACTACTCCCGTCGGGGTCAAAAGTGACACAGTGGACTTGTTCTTGTCCTTCGCGATACAAGTGCCGCAAATCTTTTTAAGAACAAACATTTTAATCTCTTTATCACCCTTCGTAAAAGTTCTATCCACTATTGGGTCTTCTGGCATACTGAAGAAGTCTGCAAAACCGTATTTTGCTGCATTAATATTCTTCAATGGATGTTCATGATAGTAGAAACACAATGCGTCCATTTCCCAATCTGAAATAATACCTTTTGCGTACTTATTCCAATCGTCTAAGAATATCAACTCATTTAATTTTACCAATGTTTCTTCTTTGTTTGCACTTAACCATTTTCTTAATGTATCCATATACTTCTGATACACATTATCCCAAGAAGTTTTGCTAATAATAAAGTTCTGATCAACGATATTATCTGCTCCAATTTCAACTAAGAAGTTAATTGCTCTTTCATCAAGTTGATATTTATCAGTTCCAAACTTACACATAGCTTTTAAATATCTATTAAATTCAAAAACTCTAACTGCAAGTTTCATATCTGCTTCTTCTGTTGGTACAAGATTGTATTTTATCAATCCTGCCATATTTTGCAAAGTTAATCTCTTTTTCTTGTCACAAGTATTCCATATAAACCAGGCCATACAAATTTTTCTTTCCATAAAGGAATCAAATGCTCCACCTTTAATTAAAGAAATCATAACTTGTTTTGTAGGCTTAACTCTGTCATAAAAATCTTGAACAGAACGATAAGGTCTATTTTCAATAATCTTCATAACAATTTCATCACCTACATTTGCCAAACTTTTTAATCCGCAGAAGATAGAACCTTCTTCTTTGTTTGGCTTAAACTCATATGCCGATTCATTTATATCAGGAAGTTTTACATTTATTCCCGAATTTTTCATCTTGTTAATTGTAATTGCGACCTTGTTATAATCTGTACCAGTTCCAATACCACCAGAATCTGTAATCGCGCAAGCACAATTCCAATAGATAATAGGATAATTGAAACACAAGTTCATTTCTTGAAGTCCTATCAATGAATAAGCCAAAGTATGAGACTGGTTAAATCCATAACCTTTACTCATTGAGATAAGAACTTCCCACACATACTTTGCAAAGTTTTCTTTAACTCCCTTTTCCTTTGTTACTTGATAAAATTCTTTTGTCAATTCTTCAAATTCTTTAGGGTTCTTCTTTGCAATAGACTTTCTTAACTTATCTGCCCAAGTAAGCGAGAAACCTCCAAGTGCGGGCAGTTGTACTAAACTCATGAACTGCTCCTGTGCTATACACAAACCGTAAGATATACCTACTATCGGTTCAAGAATAATCTTTTCATTTATTCCCAAACCATAAGAAGCTAACTCTCTATCCCATGCACTTGGATCTCTCTTGAATCTTGCTAACTTATCAGTTGGCATTTCTGTTGAACCAGGCTGGGCCATAAGTCTAATTGTTGAGTTCAAAATTGCTAAATCGTCTACTGAAGTTGGCTTAAGAGTTGCAATACCCTTAATTCCACTCTGCTTCTCCATCTGGAACAATGATTGAATCTGATGATTCCAAATCATTTTCCACATATCTTGATTATCTCTATTAAGTTTATAAATTCCAATAGTATTTTCATATCTATCTCTTAAACTTAAATTTTTATCAATATATCCATCTTCTGTTAACAAATCAAGACAAGTATGTATCTTATCCAAAGCTTCAACTGAAAGAAGGTCATATTTAATCAAACTTACTGCTTCATCATCGTGGAGATCAAATTGAGTTATAATATCTCCATTCGGTGCCCTCATTAATGCTGTTGAATTAGTAAAATCTTCATCAACAAAGATAACTCCTCCAGCGTGTTCTCCAATTCTACAAATAAGTCCTTCTACTTTTTGAGCGACTTTCCACAATTCCGGGTTGTTATTCATTTCTTTAACAAATAATGGAACTGGATCAAAACCATTTTCTTCGTCACCATAATAACATTGATGTAAGGTTCTAATTTGTCCTCTATCTGCCGGAACGAGTGAAGATATATATGCAGCCTCATCTACATCTATACCCAAACCACGAGCTGCAGTTTGAATTGCTGACTTTGACTTTTCGGTACCAAAAGTAGCAACATTACATACTCTATCTAAACCATAAACTTCACGAAGTTTATTAAGTACATCGCCTCTGCGGCCGCCCTCGATGTCGACATCAACATCCAAAACAGATACACGATCAGGGTTCAAGAAACGCCATGGGAAAGTCTTTGTTGTTTCAGCGAGAGGATTGATCTGGGTTATACCTAACACATACAACAGGATAAATCCTACACCGGAGCCACGGCCGCACCCTACCAATGAACCTGCTTCCCAACATACATCAATAATTCTTTGGAGATTTAAGAAGTATGCTGACCATTCTGCATTATTTACTCTTGAAGAAGTCCAAGTCATTTCGAGGTTATTATTTATTTCATCATAAGCCTCTTGGTTTTGTAAGTCTGCATGACTTTCTATACCATTTATAATTGCATCTACCAATTTCTTATCAGAGTTAAATTCAGAGTTATTAAAATCAGCTAACTTCGGAATAAGTTCAATATATCTCTTCTTCTTATCTTCTGGTACATACTTCTGTTCAACCCAAGGCAAATTAGGTATTTTCAATTCTTTTGCTAATTCATAATCTTCACATTTATCTTTAATTTCTTTTATTGCTTCATAAGCCTTGTCAATTTCTTCTCTTGTAAAATAATCAAAGAAACTTTCAAGTTCTTCTGTACCCATCATATAAGTTGTTGCATAAAATTCATCAACTTCTCTATCACCCTCTTGAGAGTTGAGATAAGCCTTGTGAATCGGTGCATCTTCTTTTTTCAAATAATGGCTATCAGTTGTTATTATATATTTAATGTCAAGTTCTTCACTTAATTTTTTTAAAGCCTTGTTTACAATAATCTGTTCCTTATTTTTGGAAGGCTGCATCTCTAAATAAAAATTACCCTTACCAAAAATATTCTGAACATTTAAACACCAACCTTTAATATTTGTATACATTTGTTCTGTTGGGTTGGCTACATATCTTAAAATTGCTTTAGGTAAAAATCCTCCAAGACACGCAGTACTTGCTATTACGTGACCGGGATTTGCTCCAACTATATCTATCAAATCCTGATAATATGTTGGTACTCTTCTCATTCTACCATTCATCCAAGAACGTCCCCAGGCTCTTGAAGATAATTCTCTAATCTGTCTATGACCTTCTGCGTCTTTTGCCAAAAGAATGAAGTGATAATAACTATCTTTTTCTCTATCAAAATTTTCCGCAGTTAAACCATCCCGACAAAGATATATCTCATTTCCTAAGATTACCTTAAATTCGGGGTGGTCTTTCTTAATTTTCTTATATTTTTTTTGTACTTTAATTGCGTTAGCAACTGTTTCATGTTCTGTAAATGCTACGCATTCATGACCTAATTTAATTGCATAATCGATGACATCATCTACTCTATTGATCGAGTCCCTGAGACGCAAGTTACTAAAGTCTGTGTGGTTATGTACTGAACCCGGGTATCCCTTCATCGAGTACACCTCTTTCTTTTAATTTTCTTACTTATATATTATAACATATTTTATTACTTTTGTCAAATCAGATTGTTTTTACTAAGCATATTCAAGTATATCGCCTATATCACAATCCAACAAAAAACATAATCTTCCTATATTTTCTAATGAAACTTCTTGTCCATTTCGAAATTTAGTCAACGTACTTTGACTAAATAAATTTAATTCTCTTATTGCAGAAGAATTATATCCTTTCCTTTTTAATTCTTCCATAATGTTTATTTTATATTTTATTTGTTTTTGATTTTGCTCATAATGTTTTTTTGTTTTCAAAAAAGAAACATAATTAACACTTGGAGCATTTTTAATATTATATCCATTATTTATAGAATTATATTTTAGAATATATTCATTTTCTTTTTTATTCAAATCTTCTTCTTTACACAACTCTAATATTTCAAAAGTAAAATTTTCTATTCCCTCTTTTTGTAATATTTGATCGAAATTTTTTGAAGCTTTATTGTTTAAATGTTCTTTATATCGTTTATTAATATCTTTAGATTGACCTATATAAGATTTATTATTTATTTTATTTGTATATTTATAAATTCCACAAAGTGCCATAATTTTGCCTTTCTAATCAATGAAGCCATACTCTCGCAGAATCTGACCTATCTTCTCATAGACCTCTTCACTGTATTCGTGATAATCATCATAGATTTCTGCAATTTGAGATACGCAATCCCAAGCCTCATTTGCTCTTTCATTAAACCAATCTTTATATTCATTACTCATAGAATACTCAATATCCTTTCCATTTTATCATAATTATCTATATCATCACAATAAGCTATGTCCCTTATTTTATGAAGTAACATGCTATCAGAATGTAAACTTTCATATTCCATTGAATCTATAACCATTGTTTCTGGATTATTCCCCCACTCATTTAATTCTTTATCACATTTTTCACAAAGATCAACTACTTTACTTTGTTTTGTATTACTACAATGTGGTACAAAACCAGAAGGATATTCTAATGCATCTGCTCCACATCTGTCACATATTCTTTTTAGCATTATGTTCCCCTCTTTTCTCTTTCGGCTTTTTCACAATATTCATAACTATTTCCATTAGATTTTGCTACCCCACTCGTGTAATAGAATGGACATTCCTCTTTAAAGCACTCTTTGAAATCATTGTAAGGACAAACCATTTTTATTTTCTCCTTTAGCCAAAATAAATTACATTATATATGGGGGCATGGTCTATATATACTTTTTGATGAATTTGTTCAAAATGATTAAAACATAATCGAGCATTTTCTTCATTATCAAAAATTGTTATAACTGGCTCTTCATTATCATCAACATATGTTACAACATATACCATATTTTTATTTGGAATTAGTTTCATATTTATTCTCCGTAATAATTACTTATTTCAATAATTTTTCCACAGTTATCACATTTATAAATATAGTCTGTATATTCACCATATCTACCACGACTTATCGCTTGTTGATATTGCCAACGTCCTCCACATAGACAATAACCATTATTATATTGATCTTTACTATCACAACCTTTTATTTCATTTATTAAAAATAAAACAAATAATAACAATATAACAACTATTAACCTTGATTTAAAATCACTATTCATTAAGGCTTCTCCCAATATTCTAAAATTATACGCGGATATTTATCAATACCCGCTACTATTTCACCTCTGATTATATTTTTCAAAGGAATTATAAGACAATCTTCTCCATTATAAGCCTGATGTTGACTAAAAATTTGAATTAATTCTTTGTCCATTCTTTTACCTCAACTCCATTCTCTCTAAACCATTTTTGTAATATTGGTCTTTCGGCACAATTACAACTTATTGGCTCATGAACCAAAAGAGCAATATCAAAATCTTGGCCTGTGCGGCCAGCTGCTGCCATTACCCGTTGACCCAAATCAATCGCTCTATTGTACATGTCCTTAAAATCTAATGTATGAAGGTAATTATCATAAGCCTTCATAAAATTACATTCAAATGGAATTTTATCACAATTCTTTCTACATTCTATCTCGACATTGTCCCAGTTGTCGGGTAACACAAGAACGGGCGCCCGCAAGCCGTTCATAACGCCTCTTTTATCGAAGCCAAGTTTGAACCATTTTGGATCCCATTTTGCTGTACTAATTGGAATTAGATTTGGTGGAAAGAAACGTAGTTGATAAAAATATGATGTATAGAATTTCATTTTATTCTTCCTTTGTGTTAATTTCGTACTAATACAAGTTTCTCCGATGCTCTAGTACATGCGGTGTATAACCAGCGCGCATGTTCCTTCTTATCAAATGGAAAAGTATCTTCAATAACCAGTACCTTGTCCCACTCCGAACCCTGTGCCTTGTGACACGTAATCGCGTATCCAAAATCATAATCTCTGGGTAAAAAATCTCCGATACGACTCTTAATCATTCTTAATCTATAATTCTCTCTAAAATCGAGATAGGGTTCACCAGAAGTAATAAGAGTCTTATCCATTGGAGTATCTAAAAAGATATTATCTTTATCAATTTCAAAATCACATCTAATAACCGGAATTTCTTCTTTATTGATTCTTGCAACTTTTGGAACAGGAATAACTGTATCAATTGGATTATGTATGATACCTGTTAAACCATTGACCAATGGATCACCATTAACTGAAAGGTCATCCCAAAAGTTATGTAAACAAATCATCTTTTCACCTTCTTGCGGCAGGCCGCTATAACCCAGCATCGCACGCATCTGCTCATTAACAGAGCGTCTTGTTGCATTGGTTCCCGTAATTATCTGATCTGCCCAAGTGTAACATCCATCTACTAATTGAGATTTAGGCATAATCTGTACCTGTTCACCTTTAAAATAATCAATGGGTTGCATATTACGGATTGCCAAAGTAAGTTTGATAATCTCTGAATCTGCTTCTTGTCTCATAATTTCATCCAAGAAAACGTGAGGGTGATCAAGATAATCGTGAGCCTCATCTTTGTCTATTTGAGGTAACTGAAATGGATCTCCAAGAAAGATAACAAAAGCTCGATGTGATAAAAGCAAATCTATCATACTTTTTGGAACCATTGAAACCTCATCTACTACTACAACCTTTTTATCTATCCTATCTTTCGGTTTACGAAAATAGCCACCATTAGGTCTGGGAAAATGGTCATAGAGAAGTTTATGAAGTGTTATTGCACCGGGATTACCTTTCTTCCTTAAAACTTCTGCGGCCTTGCCTGTGAAGGTCGCATAGGCTACATCACTTGGATTAACCTTCAGGGCCTCGATTGCAACTTTGACTAGTGTCGACTTCCCTGTTCCAGCGAAGCCACTTATTGTAACATATTTATCGTGATTATGACAGCGAGTAACAACTTCTCTTATCCCTTCTTCTTGTTTAGTGGTTAAAACCATATCTTATTTACCCTTTCATTCTTAATAACTTCCAAAAATTCTGGCTATACTAATCATTCCTAAACTAACAAATGCTAAAGCACCAAATATTAGTATTAAATATATAACCCATTCAATTAACTTCATTCTAAACCCTTCTACTTATTTTTTCTTATACTTTATTATAACATAAATTTTAATTTTTGTCAAGAGGGAGAAAAATAGCTAAGAGCTATTGTTGCATTGTTCTGGCGTCTTCCGTAACTTGCAGAAGAACATCTCTCATATGAACGAGCAAATGAAAGTGCAGCTTCTCTTTCATCAGTTAAGTTACAGAAACTTTCATAACTTATATTACCACAACAATCATATTCATATTCAATAGTATTATTAAGATAATCTAATTGTTCTACTAAATTACAGCCCCACACATCTCCATACATAGAAGAATTCCACTGACATATACCGTAATATCCGGCTGGGTTCTGAGCAGAAGGATTAATATTTAATGAGTTACCCCCTGCCTCGTTCATGATGTTCCCGAGGACACCGGCCGCGACATAATCATTATATCCCATTTCAACTACAAGATATAACCATATTGTTGTTGCTTCTGGGTACTCTTCGTATCTTTGTTCCCATTCAGCTTCCTCTTCTTCAATAAGTAATAACTGATAATATTCTAAAAAATATTTGTAATTATCAGTTAATTCCTGCCTTGTACTCTCCAAACTGTCGAGATATTCTTCAATAGTTGCATATTGAGAAACTTCTGTAATTCTTTCATCATACATAACCACCTGACGCTGATAGTGGAGAGCATTTCGTCTCGCCTCATCAGAATCAAGTGGTACTGGGCGTGGAGTAGGAGTTGGAGTAGAGGTGGGTTCAATCACCTCTACTATTGTTGTTTCTGTTGGTATTTCAAAAGTTTCTAAAGGTTCTTCTTTAACTACATTATCTAAAATAAAACTTACTGCAATTGCTATGGTAAAGAAGATTACTATGAATATTCCTATAAAATCTACTATTATATCCCTATTACGCATAAATCTCTCCTTAAAAATAATATTCTGTCTGTCCCGTGGCTTCAATATCATCAACAACAATTTGACCGGTTACAAAACCATTCCATTCATTCAATGAACATTTACCAAGGACGTTGATGAAGGTACATCCATGTTCTGGTGGTGTAAGTTCTTCAACTTTCTCGTCTGAAACTCCAAACATAACCATTGTTACACCATTAGACATTTCAATTCTTATTGTATGTTTATTTGTATCTCCATAAACAGAAAAATTATCAGGAGTAATTGAAATGTTTTCAACTACAATTAAAGGTTCTTCTAAATTTTGTCCCCATATTAATCTTAATTCAGCAATTTCTTTTATATCTTCTTTTGTAAAATCATTTTTACCCCAAATAAAATCAACTCTGGAACAAGGTGTAAAAGAACAATCTTTCAATTTCTCATTAGAATAATTGATGAAGTTTTCAAAATCTTTATCAGCAATAGAACAACCAAATGCCGAGGCGTGTCCTTCGCTTAGAAGAGAATATCCACTTTGTTTTACAAAATCTTTAAAATCTGTAAAATCTTTTGTATTATATCCTCTACCAGAACCATCCCAAGTTATTGTATTATCTTCATGTGTTACTTCTGTTAATAATAAGAAAGGATGCTTATATTTAGCCATCAATTTATTAGCAATAAGCCCTGTAAGATTTCTACTTATCAACTGACCAGGTTTTAGTTTAACTGCAATAATTTTATTTTCATCAAGATGTTTTTCCTTAATAATATCTTCTACAATTTCAATATTTTTTGAAACACTACTATCTTGATGTCTTTTGATATTAGTAGCATTGCGGCAGGCCTGTTCTGCAACTGTCTCGAATTGGCCCTTACACCCTCTTTTAGTTGAAGGAATCATTACTCTACCCTTAAAATCAAGCATTGACTCAAAAAGTAATAATTTTTCTTCTATTGTTCCCATTCTAATTGTTCCATTTATTTGTGGAACAACGTAGAAACTAATAGAGAATGGACAAAGACCACCGGCTTTGTTGATAGAATAGGCTGCCTGTTGAGTCATTTGAGTTATAAATGGATTTTTAATATTAGCAAGACCTAAATCAATAAGATATTTTGTTTCATAATCTCTTACATCCATCATATCACCAATTAAACCAATAGCAACTAAATCAGTTATTTCTTCGGAATAGTTTTTATTTATGATTTCATCCATTCGACTACAAAACTTATAAACTACACCGACTCCTGATAATGACTTAGTTGGGTAATCGTTTGATAACTGGTTGTTAATTACAATAGCATATTGTGAATATTTTTCAGCTTCGTGGTGGTCAAGAACTAAAATGTCATATCCCTTTTCTTTTAATTCTTTATGTTGTTCATAATCATTACTACTTGAATCTGGACAAATAACTAACTTAAATTCTGGGTGGCGTTCTATATAAGCCATATTGTCTGCTAATCCATGTTGCTTTCCGTCATGCACACGATATGAAATTTTAGTTTGTGTGTAATATGGAAAAACAAGATTAAGATAATTTATTAGTGCGGCCGCGCTCGTGTATCCGTCGGCATCGCAGTCAACTATTACCAAGATCTGGTCATTGTTCTTGATATGACCAATTAGCATTTTTATTCCTTCGTCCATGTGATCCAATCTTCGTGGATCTACAAGATCGGCCTCTGAAGTAGAGAGATAGTGCTGGATGCAGTCGGGTGCAATACCGCGGGCCGCAAATATCTTTTCAATAGTTGAGTATGTATTTTCTATCGGCAATAAAGCCTCTCTTAACATATATTCCATTACAATACAATTCTCTCCTTAAATAATTTTAAAAACTTTTCTTTTCCTTCATCTATTGGGGCATTTTTATATTCAGTAATCATTTTTTTATCAAATATAAAGGAAATTATAGTAAAATTCTTATATCTTTCTCTAATTTTTAATAAATTTTCTTTTAAATGAATAAATTCCTTATCTCCTATCTTTTGGAATTGTCTATCAAAAGCTATTATAACTTCTTCTACTCCAGCATCCATTAACAACTGCATTTGATAACTGGAAATATTCGAACCACAACAAGCTACTGCTATATCGTTATCTTTCCCAAAAAGACTAATATACTTCAAAACTGACTTCTCGGATTCAAATATGATAGCCTTTTTTGCTGCTTTTATATTTTCTTTTGCCCAATTAAAACCATATAAATTAAAACCAAGAGGATGATTATATAACTTACCTTGTATCATTAAAGGCCGATACTTGCCATACCTTTCACCCTCTTCTTTACTCATAGTACGACCTCTCAAGCCAATAAATCTATCATCTTTGTCGAAGTGCGGAATAGTGATTTGATCTCCTCCAAGATAATATCCAATTCGAGCTTTATTCAAAACTTCTTGACTTATTCCCTCTTCTAACCAAGGTTTTAACTTTATATCGTAATTCATTCTATCAAGAATTTTTACGTCGTATTCTTTTAATTGTATATCTGATACACTTTTTATTTCTATTTTCTTAATTCTATCATAAGACGCAAGAACATTCCAATCTTCTGATTCTTCTTCTCCATTGCTCTCTACAGTTCCGTAGAGACCAAATTTTCCAGCAACCCATCTGACTGCTTCGTTCAAATCGATTTCTTGGTCATATTGTATCTTAAAACATTTAATTACTAATTCAAATATATCAAAACTTGGAGTAGAACAACCTGTGTAACAATTTAATAACTTGCTATTTGTATAATAATACAACTTATGGCTTCCACATCCGGGACAATTGTGACATATGGTATCAGACACTATAGCACCATTTGACCAAGTTGGGTTACCACCCAACTCTGTCAAAACCTCAAAAATATTTTCTTCACTTAGTGCTTGTTTAATTTTGTCTTTATCATATGCTATTAACATTACTCAAAAGCCCTTTCTTCTTTATCAACCAAAATACTTAAATCATTAATTTGAACAAATTCATAGTCATAAGTTGTTGCAAACATTGGTTGAATTCTACAAGTTCCAAGATTTGCTTTACACCAAAGATATATACCCTTATATCTTCCTCGTCTATTCTTATAAACAGATAATTTAATTGCTGGTGTCTCAAAAGTTCCGGTACTTAAAATATCAACAAGTGCTTCTTTATCTTTTTGTGTTACTCCCAAGAGAATAGCACCATAGTCAATCTTATCAGCTATGGCTTTTGCGCCTCTTAACAAATTCTGGTCTGGTGTTTCTGAATCCACATAAGAACCATTTAATTGAGTAGCACTCTCAATAAATACTCCATACTGATTACAAATGTCCTTAAGTTTTGTTGAAAGAATAAATAAGATATTATCTTCTCTTAATTTAACTCCGCCACTTCTTCTTGTTATTTCTTCCAAAATTTTCATTGAAGTATGTATGTAATCGTGAAAAACGTATTTTATATCGTGTTCCCGAATATTTTGCTTAATTTTATTTTCTACATCTTGTAATGAAAAGTCAGGAAGTTCTTCTACATATAAAGGACTATTCTTTATTATCTCTGCGGCGTGCAGAACACGCTCCTCCTCATCTCCAATGTATGTACCATTCAAGATGTGGTCCTCATCTACATTGGACAAAAATGCAAGCATCATTGTTTGGACTTCTTTTAAATCTTGCTCTGTTGCAATGAATAAAGTTGGTTCCATTGTTCCATTTCTTATCCAACCAAAAGAATCATCATATATTTCATTACACGCAATATAACATGCATCAGCAATCAGGCTACGTGTCTTACCAATACCAGTGGCCGCACTTCTAATATAAAACTTTCTTAATCTTGCGCCCCTTGTTACTGTGTTGATCAAGTTCCCGTACAAAGGTACTCCTACTTCTGGATTCTCTTTTAAATCATTTATTAAATCAATAATACCCTCACCGGCTTGTGAAGCTTCACCGTAAGAATCATCAACATACTTTAACCTGATTGCTTCAATTTTCTTGTCTACTAAATTTGCAATATCTTCAAGACTTGAATTATCCAATTTATCTTCTTGAAGTTGCTTTTTCTTTACATCTAATAAATCGGGGTCATAAATGTCTGTTACATCTATACCATAATTGTCATATACTCTCAAAAGTGTCATTTTCTTTAAGCGATTATAATAATAATCAAATGACAAGTTTTGCGCACTATCTGCAACTCTCATTAACCACTTATCACCATCTTGATTTTTATATATCGCTTCACTCTTGGGCCTTGAAGACAAAAAGTCATTTATATTTTCAAGAGTAATTGTCTTTGCTCCCAATTCGTGAATTTTGTATATAGCACCAAATACTACTCTATGAAAATCATCTGTAAAATCCTCATCAGTTACTATATACTTATCGGTAAGTTCCAAGAGAGAAGGGTTATTATATACACACCCTATGACCTGAACCACACTTGTCATATCTACATATTTTGAACCCATTGTTCTTTACTCCTTGTCTAAAAAACTAAACAATTTTCTTTTTTTCTTTGTTGGTCTTTCTGGACTTTTTATATGAACTATACGTTGTTGTATCTTAAAATCTTCAACTGATTTATCTTTATTCTTTTGATTTGCTTCCCAAATGGAATAATAATAATTATAAGCATCTTTATAAATATAAGGTACTATTCCAATACCATTATTAGATTTATCAATAGAATTGCCTTTTACTTCATAAAAATACACCAACGCCTTATGAATACCAGAATAAGTATAATGATATTCTTCAACATATTGCTTAATCTGTTTTTGTATTCTTGGTGTTACATAATCGAGTTTGAACAATGTTATTATGTATTTATCAAGTGCGGTCTTGTCGTTTTCCTCCTTTTGCTCAGCCGCTGTTCTCTTTTCATAGCACTCTTTATGAGAATATCTATTGCCCTCTTTGACACACGGAACAATATCGCGGTCAAAAAACTGATTACAGCACTTACATTTAACTTTGTGCATTAACAGATTTCTCCTTTTAAAATATTATACAATAATATTATAACATTTTTTATTAAAAAAGCCAACCCGATATTGAATCGGGTCGGCTTAACATAAAAAGGATAAGATACTTTGTTGGAGTTTACTGTTTAGATGATCTTCTAAAAGATTGGAAATTATTAAAATAAACCCGGAATAAGAGTTAAAGTAAAGTATCCTTAATTTCACTATTAATAACCGCAATAACTTCGGCTTGAGCAATAGTGGCATCACCAATTTTCTTACCCTTACCAAGATGCTTTTCAATAATTGCGGTAATTTTAGGCTGATAGTCCTGACTCTTGTTCATAAGAGTAGTAGCCATTTCCTTAAATTCAGCCATAAGACTATCAAAATCATAAGTTGCAGCAATCGCAACCTTCTCCTTTTCTTCAGTAACAAACTTGTTACCAGTGTTATTAGCTTCTTCATCAATTGCCTTATTCAAAGCATCAACGAGTGCCTGATATGAGAAAGGAATTACTTTATCAATGCAAGAAAATCTTGATTTACACTCAATGGTTCCATCATCTGAACGAAGAACCAATTTTCTTTCTCCCTTATCCACATCAATATAACCTTCAATATCGACCATATTCTTAATGATTTCATTATAAACATTAGAACAAGAAGGGCCGATAGCATTATATTGAGTCTGGTCTTTATTGGTAACGGTTCTTTCCTTTGAGTGTGAAATGAAAACAACTGCATATCCTTTCATAGCAATATTACGGAAAGTTGTTTCCCACTCCTTCTTTACTTTGGCCCAACCATTCTTGGTCCAGCCGCCGTCACCAATATTCTCAATGTCAAGCTGAGAACAAACATACTTTTCACAAAGTTGTGAAGCAATATCTACTGTATCAATAACGACACTCTTAAAGTTCTCCTTGACTTCTGGGTCATCTAACTGACGAAGAACTTGCTTCATTTCTGCCCAAGAAGTAATATCTTGAGCAATAACTCCTGGCAATGCGTTATATCCACGCTCAAATGCAAGTAAGAGTGGACTGGGCATTTGGGAGCCGAAAGTTGTCTTTCCGGCTCCACCCGGTCCGTAGATATAAGTAATATAGCCAGAAAGATCTCTACTTACCTTGTGAGGTTTTAACCCCTTAAGATTAATAGTTGCCATATTATCTTATACCTCCAATATTAGAAATTAAATCCGCCTGAAGTAACGGGAGCAGCAGTACTCTTGGCTGCCTTTCTCTCTTCATATCCAGCCTTGATAGTAGTGAGATAAGTCTCTCTATCTGCAAGAGCCTTTGTGAGTTCACTAGCAAGAATTGTTTCCTCTGAATCCCAAACATAAACATCCTTCTGTGCGCTATAAACAACCCACTTCTTTGTTTCTCTTGTGGTCTCAGTTACTACGTTATCACCGAAAGCAGTCTCCTCAACCTTTTCTTTCTTAACTGTCTGAGATACAACACGAACCCAAATCTTTGTGAAAACAGGGCTCTTTTTAGAAGCGTCAAGTCCCTCAAAATAAGCAATAGCATTAGGATTCTCTACTTCAAATTCAACAGGAATGAAGTCCTTTCTGTAAGGGCCAAATACACCACCATGTATAAATGTTCTCTGAGGATAATTTTCAGTAGCCTCAAGAGTTCTCATACCAGAGATAATCATATCTATCTCAATAGTATTTCTCTTATTAACATCCTTATCAATATCAGTTACGGCGTGAACAAACTTACCCTCAATTCTCTTTGCACTTACAAGTTCAGTCTTACCATCACGATCTGTGTAGAAGTCATTTACTCCAACTTCACCATCAATCTTAACCATTGTGTTACCACCATCCATCTGAGTAGGAAGTACACCATCAATAATCTTCTTAAGAACTGTGTAAGTTGCATTCTCCTTACCAGCCTTAGTTGTGGCTGTAAGATATGTAAAATGAACTGGTACAATGTTGTTGGTATCAGGATCAGTCAATACTCTAATTTCACCTGTAATGTACTCAGTTCCGGGATTCTTTGAATTTTCACCTGTTACCTTCGCCTGAAGCTTGTGCTCGTACAAAATACCTTCTACATGGGCTCTATTAACAATACTCTTCATAAAATTTTTCTCCTTTTTTAATTAATCAATTTCAATATTTCTACCTTTTTCGGTGATACAATAAATAATTGGATCCTTACCAATCTTTTCAACAAAACCATCGTTGCACAGCTTTCGCATGGCTCCAGATACGGATCTTGATGAAATGAACATTGCTTCTGCAATATCTGATGCCTTACCCTTATCCATTGTGGTTTGCATAAATTTAAGAATAGGCTTACCATTTTCAGAAAGGATAGGCTTTTCCTTATCTTCCTGATTCTTTAAAGCGTACCAGTAATCAGCAACATCACTATCTAATTCATTACATTTTGACATCAAATTCTGTTCTACAAATTCAATAAACTTTTCTTTCTTTGACATTTGTTAATTTCTCACTTTCTTAATTGCTATACTATTATTATAACATATTTTTTTAAAATTGTCAAATTAAACTTTTTTGTCCGCTTTGCAGGAATGAGTTTCTGGGCAACGACCTAAATACACACATTTTGGAACCATATAATTTTTTACTATATATGCCCATTCCTCTGAATACTCTGATAGAGCGTTCATTAAATCGTGCATTAAATCTCTAAATTCCCAATAGGCTCTATTACAAAGTCTTTGATGAGACATATCAATAATATTACGCAAGTTAGTTCTGCAAACAATTTTAGTAGTCATACCAAGAGGAAGAATATTAGCAATATCTTCTTTAGGAATACCAATGTTAATTAGTTGCTCATAGCAACCAAGGATTTCTCCCATTGTTTTTTCATATCTCCATTTTGCGTAAGCATTATCTGCAATAGAAGGAGGAGTTACAAATTTAAAATGGTCATAATCGATATAACGAGTAGAGGCTTGTAGACGAGTAGGCCCTCCAGCGATGTGCGTATAAAATTCCCTAATTACCCTTGCGGAATAGCCATCAAGCACCATATAAACTTGAGGAAATTCAAATGTGCGGCCGTGGCCACTATTGATATTTTCTAGTCCTCGCTTGTAGTTCTTCTCGTCATTTGTTACATCAGAACCATAACAAACGCCACTTTCATATCCTATTAATGAAATAGGATTTTTTGTGGTCATATCTTGAATAATTACTTTTCCCATTTTAACCTCGCTTCATATTGTAACCAAATTCCATACCTTGGTAGAAAGTGATCCAATATTTTTCTTTTTCATTAAGTTCTGCTCTTGAACATTCTTCTATAATTTCAAAAGTAAAATTGTCTACACCTTCTTTAAGCATGGCGGGGTATAATTTATTTTGTGTTGGTGCATCGGCTCCCATGCCCCTCTTAATGTGCTGCTTCCAGCGCTCGGCAATGTTGACCGCTTGACCAACGTAACATTTACCAGAAGTCATATTAGTAATTTTGTAAATTCCGGTTTTAATAGAATTGCCCACAACTCTACCAATTAAATCGGTATATGGTTTCTCATAATAAGTTTTCCATATTACTTTGTTGAGAGGTTCTGGATTACGGAAATGACTTAATAATTCCTGTAATTCTTTTATCTCCTTTTTATCTTCTTCTGATAAAACTATTCGATAAAAGTCTGCTTTATCTTTTTCTGCGGCGGCTCGCTTATTAACTTCAACTGCTGCATCTACTGCGGCCTTAGTGGTGCGGATCTTCTCCTGCAAGCCCGCAAGTTCTTCTTTTTGTTCTTCTACTTGCTTTTGGAAGTTTACTGAAAACTCCTCAAGAGTTGTCAGGTATTCTTCTTTTCCTTCTTCCTTGGCTTTTGAATATAGATTATCTAATTCCTTAACCTTAGCATCAAACTGAGCATTAGCAGTTTCTACTTTACTGTTCAAATACTTTTTAGCATAATCGTCAGCATTATTTTGTTTTTGTTGTAAAGTATCTGTTAAGTCTATCAACTTTTGGTTTAATTCATCAACATCTTTTTTTCGTTGATTATAGAGTGCTAATTCCGTGCGGTTTTGCTGTTCTATTTGTTTATCAAGTTGTTTTGTTTGTTTGAGTTTCGGAAGGAAGAATATGGCACAAAGAATAATTCCAATAACAAGTCCTAAAATTATTCCTATCCACATAATAAAAGAGGGGGTGAAGTGTCCCCCACCCCCTATCTCCTATATCTTAATTCAGATTAAGCCTCAGCAGCATCGGGATCGAAAGCCAAGCCTTCCTCAGTAAGAGAGAGGAACTTAACCTCGCTAGTAGAACCATCCTCATTCTGGACAGTAGCAGGTGTACGAACACCATAACCCTTTCTCTGAATAGCAGAAGTAAAAGCACCATCAACTGTCTTCTTAGGAAGGTCAAGTGCATTAGCTACATCTGCAGCAGTTACCTTCTCACCATTGATTTCCTTGAGGTAGTTAAAAATCTTCTTTGAGTTCTCTGACATTGCCATAATTTTCATTTCTCCTTTAAATAAATTTAATTTTTCTTAAGCCTTAATGCTTATGTAAATATTATATCAAAAAATTTTTTATAAACCAAGTTTTTTCTTTTTGTCTTGAACATACACAAGTGTAAGTTCTTGTATATCATCCAAGTCTGTAAATGAGTCAATCTTATTGGTAAGATTTATAACCTTATCTTTTGCTTGTCTCACCTCTTCGGAATTAGAACTGGTCATAATGATGATTTCGGCATCTGCGATTTGAGTAGCCATTCTAATCTTCTCTTTTTTAGTCATAAAAAGTTTCTTTCCTTATAATATTTATAAGATAATTATAACACTTTTTTATTTTTATCCCAAAAATTTGTTGATGAATTCTTCTTCAGTTAGAACGGGTATTCCTAACTTTTGAGCAGCTAAGTTTTTACTCGAAGTGGAAGTGTTATCATTGTTAATTAAATAATTAGTTTTTGCACTAACTGATGAAACCACTTTGCCCCCAGCTGCTTCGATCTCGGTCTGCAAGGCCGCACGATTCTTATAATGTATTAGTTTACCCGTAATACATACACTTACTCCAGCAAGAGAATCGTTGGTTGTCTCCTTTATCTCTACTTTTGGTATAGATAAATACTTGTAAACTTCATCGGCTTCTGTGTAATCAAAATTCCATAAAGCCTCAGTTTTACTTTCTGCAAAACCTTCGTAAATAGAAAAGTCAAATCGAGAATTAATAGCATTTCTAAATTCCTCATAAGTGGGATAATACTTTACGATTTCTTTAGAAACTCCATTTCCGATTAAAGGAATTCCAAGAGAGCAAATAAATTTCTCAAGTGTTGTTGTGCGGGCTGCCTCAATGGCGTTTAAAATCTTGTCGACAGACGTTGGTCCAAACCCGGGAAGTTTTATCCACTGAGAACGATATTGATTTAATTCAAAAATCGAACTCAAAGATTTAACCCAATCATTATCTATCAATTTTTCCAAAGTCGCAACTGACAGGCCTTTAATGTCTAAACCCTTCTTGCCCACAAAATGGTCTAATCTGTTAATTAGTTTAAATGGGCAAGCGGGATTAGTACACACAAGAGTAACTGTACCACTCTCTGACTTTACTAACTCTGTTTCTCCACCACAATTACATTTCTTAGGTAAAGTTATCAGCTTGTCCCCGTCATAATTGTCGCATTTATCTGCATTCTCGATATAAGGAATTATCTGATTTCTTTTGGATACACAAACTCGTTGACCTTGATAAGGGGTCGCACCCAAAGTATCATATAATGTACTTATATTGGATAGTGAAGCTCTGTTAATTGAAGTACCATCGATGTCGATAGGTTCAAATACAGCGACTGGAGTTAGAACGCCACGTCTACTGGTATCATAGGTGATACCAAGCAAATAAGATTCATAACTTTCATCATAAAACTTATAAGCAATAGCGTTTTTAAAGTGATGCTCTGTGCTACCAAGTGATTTTCCATATTCAATATCATCAAATTTAAATACTATTCCATCAATAGGATAGTAAAAATTCTCTGCTATTGATTTAAGAAATTCAATCTTATCTTCTGTTGACATAAAACTGTCTTTGATATGAGGGACAACTCTGAAACCAAGTCTCCAAAGTGACTTTAAGTTTTCAATAAAGCTGTTTTTACCATTGTCTGGCCCCTTAATCATGTCCCAGGCCACGAAAGATAACCCCCTGGCCGCACACTCTTCGGATTTAAGTAATCTAATAGAACCCGACGCGAAATTGCGAGGGTTCTTATATTCTTCACTCCATTTCTCAAAGTTCTTATAAGTGCAGATAATTTCTCCATCTACAATAAGTTCTTCTTTGTAAGAAATAGTTTGAGGGATATTACTGATTACTTTGGCATTATGAAGAACATCTTCTCCAATAACACCATTTCCACGAGTTTCAGCACTTACTAATGAACCATTCAAATATCTTAATGAACAAGTTAAACCATCCATTTTACACATGGCGGTATATTCTTGCCCATGCAAAAACTGGTCAACTTCCTCCACACTTTTGGTTTTATCCAAAGAAAGCATAAGATGATTATGTTCCACCTTCTGCAGACCATTTTCCCTTGCCTCGTATGAAATACTCTGTGTCGGAGAATCAGGGTAGATAATGCCAGTATCCTCTTCCAGTTTAACCAGTTCAAAATACTTATTATCCCACTCTTGGTCTGAAATTGTAGGACATCCTTCATCATACAACTTTGTGTGTGAATTAAGAAAGTCAATCAGTTCTCGAATTCTTTCGTTCATTAGTAATTTTCCTTTTCACTTTTCTATATATATATTATATCAAAAAAAATAAGAAAAGTCAACTAAGATTTTTTGACTTAGTTGACTTTGTATCTTATGTTTTAGATATCGAATTAATATCGCCCTTAATAAGTGCATTACCAACAGAGGTTCTACTTAAAAGAGGAATTTCTTTGGCAGAGATACATATGGAGTTATTCGTACCTATAATGAGAACTGAGTCTTCATCTGAGATTAAGGCACCCCCCGCAATCTCTGTCTTTGTTAACTTTATACCCTTGCCACCACGTTTCTGTGTAACAAGTTCAGTTAACTTAATTTTCTTACCGGTACCATTTGTATTAAACAAACCAAGAGTGTCATTAGTATCTCTAATAGGAAGAGCAGATACTACATAATCTTCTGGATTTAAGTTGATACCCTTTACACCCGCGGCTGATCTGCCGGTAGGAGTTATATCTGTACTCTTAAACTTAATGCCCATACCATTTCTGGTTATGATTACTATATCTTCGTCTGAAAGAAGACTTACAGATACAAGATGGTCTCCTTCTGCAAGGTTAATTGCGGCGAGGCCTGTTTTCTTTCTTGTTTTAGTAAATTCTTCCAACTTTGTTTTCTTAACGACACCATTTTGAGTTACAAACAGTACATATTTTGCTTCTGTACCATGAACTATTGAATAAATCAAACTTGGCTCTTCACCCTGTTCCATCTCGACTAAAGCATGAACAGAAGTACCAACAGATGTATTAGTTCCTATAGGGATGTTATCTACAAGAATCCTATACATCTTTCCCTTATTTGTAAATATCATAAGAGAATCAATAGTATTTGTTCTAATGGTTGCAACTGTAATATCACCTGTTGTCTTAACTCCCTTGCCATTTTTACGTTGTGTGCGGAAGCTCGTCGCTGGGATCCTCTTGATCAGGCCAGATTCGGTCATTGTTACGATGCACTTTTCCGGTTCAACATAAACAATTTCCTTCTCTTCCTTTGTTGGAGTATCCAATTGAAGTAATTCTGTTCTTCTATCGTCTCCATACTTTTCAACGATTTTGTGAAGTCTTTCCTTAATAATGTCTTTAACTCTTTCAACATCAGAAAGAATAGCCTTCATGTCGGCTATCTTTTCAATCAACTCCTTCTTCTCTTGCTCAAGTTCAATCTTCTCCAACTTAGCAAGACTTGACAATCTCATAGCGAGAATAGCTTTCGCCTGTACGTCATCCAGACCATACTTTGCACAGAGGGCACTGGCCGCACAGGTGCTATTTTCAGATTTCTTAATTAACTGAATAACATTATCAATATCTTCAAGAGCAATTAACAAACCTTCAACAATATGAAGTCTTGCTTCGGCTGCATCCAAATCAAATTGAATTTCTTTTCTAATGCACTCAATATTATGCTCAACATATGTCTTACAACAATCCTTAAGACTCATTAAAGTAGGAACCTTGTTTACTAATGCCACTTGGTTATAAGCATATGACTTCTGTAAATCAGTCTTTGCGAATAACTTTCTCATTACTACTTCTGGGTTGGTGTCTTTGTTACATTTAATTAAAATCTTAACACCCTTATTATTAGTCTGGTCTAATACCTCACTAATTCCCATGTTATCAGTTTCAGTAACACTATCAATATCATCAAGAATTTTCTCAATAGTGGTTTCATAAGGAATTTCAGTTATAGTAATAATCTGTCCCTTAACTGAATATTTTGCTCTTACTTTTACTGAACCCTTACCCGACTTCATAATATTAGCAAAGTCATTCTTATTTATAACTACTCCACCTGTTGGGAAATCAGGACCGGGAAGTGTAGGTTCCTCGCCATCCATATATGCTAAAATTGCTTTTTCAACTTCTCTTAAGTTATGACAACCCCACTTACAGGCCATTGCGACTCCAATTCCTGCATTTGGGTTACATAACAAATTGGGGAAAATAGCCGGAAGAATAGTAGGCTCTTCATCAGCATCATCATAAGTTGGCATAAAAGGAACATTATTCTTTTTAATTCCAGCTAACATTCCTTCTTCACTTAACTTGGCGAGACGTCCTTCTGTATATCTATGTGCGGCTGGGCCATCTCCATTAATTGAACCTTGGTTACCATGGAAATCAATCAATGGATATCTCATTACCCAATCCTGAGATAAACGAACAAGTGCTTCATAAATTGAACTATCTCCGTGAGGGTGAAATGAACCCATTACATCTCCGACAATTCTTGCATTTTTTACATAAGGCTTATTAGATGTTCTACCATTTGCATAAGCACCATATAAAATTCGTCTTGCAACTGGTTTCAAACCTGTTACGTCTGGAATAGCACGATCCATATTTACCGCAGCAGCATAGTCTATAAAGTTTTGTGACATTTCATGTGTTAAATCTAAACTCATTCTTTTCTCCTTTATACTTCATACTTCGCTTCTGCAGAATGCTTTTGGATAAATTCTTTTCTTGGTGTTACACTTGTACCCATAAGGTCATCAAATAATTTATCTGCTTTCTTGGCATCTTCAACAAGGACTTGGTTAATTATTCTTTGCTTTGGGTCAACTAAGATCATTGTCTCGTCCTTGTCCATCTCACCTAACCCCTTCATTCTGGTCAGAGTTAACTTCTTCCCGGGATGCGCAGCACGATATTCTTCAAGAGCCTTATCGTCTTTTAAGTAAACATATTTGTCTTTAGTTTCTGTTACTCTATAAAGAGGAGGGATACCGGCATATACATATCCTTGTTCAATGAGTTCTGGGCAGAAAGTCCAGATAAACGTATAGAACAAGTTCTTGATATGAGCACCATCTACATCGGCATCTGACTCAATGATAATCTTACCATATCTCAATTCATCTGGTTTAAAAGTTAATTTCATTGTCTTGGGATTAACAGTTAAACCAAAAGCATCTATCATAGTCATAATTTCTGCATTTTTCTGAATGTCTGACAAACTTGCCTTTCTTACATTTAAAATCTTACCACGAATAGGAAGTACCGCCTGATACTCATTATCTCTTGCAAGTTTTAAATTACCAGAAGCAGAATCTCCCTCTGTAATATAAATTTCGCACTTCTTTCTATCTTTTGAACTTGCATCGGCAAGTTTACTATCAAATTTAAGAGCCTTTTGCTTCTTCTTTTCAGTTCCAGTTCTCGCTGCATCTCTTGCTTTTCTTGCAGCCTCTCTCGCCTTCCTTGCGTTGATAGACTTGTCAGCAATTAATTTAATTTCTTTCTCATTAACCAACATCCAATTATATAATTCTGTTGCAATTGCTGATGTAAAAGGAAGCATATCAATTTTAGTTACTGTACTCTTAACCTGTGCATCATAAGAAACATTAGGAGTAGTAACATTAAATACTACATACATTCCCTCTTGAAGGTCATCGCCAGAAAGGTTTTCATCTTTTTCTTTAAGCCAACCCTTTTCCCTAAAGAACTTATTAAATTCTCTTGTAAAAATTGTTTTTATTAAGGTAATATGAGTACCCTTTTCTGTTAAACCTGTATTTACATATGGTATTAAAGTAAGACTATAATTAGAAGTATAAGTTAAAACCATATCTAACTTATATTTACCACTTATAAAATTCATATTAAATCTATTCTGAATTAATTCAGTATCTTTAACACCAGCAGTAACTAAGTCATTAAGTCCATTTTTAGAATAATAAACTACATTTGTACCATTATCATTTAAGTTAATGATTAAACCAGGACATAAACAAGCCAAAGTATTAAATAAAGATTTAATTTTACTTATTTCTACTTCAGTATGAGTAAAAAATTCTTCACTTGGGAGCCAAGAAACCGTTGTTCCATGTTCACTCTTGTCACAAGTACCTTTTTCTCTTTTTTCAAATATGCCCTCTTTGAACCAAACTTTTTCTGTTTTACCATCTCTTTTGGTTTCAACAATAAGCCAATGTGAAAGAAACGTAGTAATTTTACTTCCAATACCAAAACTACCAAGAGACGTGCCCTCATAGGTGCCATCCTCTCTATATTTTCCCGAGGTGTTTAATACACTAAAAGCAGCTTCAAGAATTGACTTTCTATCTTCTCTAAATTCATTGGGAATAAAACCTTGACCAAAATCTTGTACTGTTATTTCAGAATTATTAATAGAAACATTAATTTTATCACCGTGACCCAATCTAAACTCATCAATAGAGTTAGAAATTATCTCTACCAAAAGTTGTGTACTATAATTTGTGTCACCACAATATACACCAGGCTTTAATCTCGTAAAAGACAATGGATCAAGTGACTCAATAGAATCTTTATTATATAAATTCTTATCAGTCATTCTTTTTCTCCTTTTTATAGTTTTCAATAATATTATAACATAAAATTTCAAAATTGTCAAATTAGAATTTTATGACCAAGAATTTTGGAATTTTTCAAAAAAATTGTATAATATTTTTAGGCATAAAAAAATCCCTCGATAGATAAAGACAAACATCTAAATCTATCGAGGGTAGTAATAATAATTAAATTAAATGTATATAATATTTATCTTTATCAAATTTTAGTAGTATATTTAAGTGAAATATATTGTTCTGTTTCAATTTTTCCCCAACCATTTATTTCTTCAAGAATAGTTACAACATAACCAAAAGGAAGTGGACTTCTTACAGTAGGATAATTTGTACCTGGGCCTTTTCTTACATTAAGACCTGACTTTGAATTTACTTTTGCTTTGTAACCTATTGTAGTCTTTGCGGCAATTGCTGCTGCGAGAGCAGCTTCTGACTTAGGTCCCCATAATCCGTCTGGATCCATTCCAGCCTTTTTCTGGAAATCAAGTACAGCAGCTTGAGTATTCTTACCCCAATCACCATCTTCTGTAAGTTTATATCCTACCTGATTTAATCCATGCTGAATCTTCTTAACTTCCTCTCCCTTTGAACCAAGGTGTGGATAAGGAATTGGGTCAGAAGTAGGCACTGGTGAAACTTCTGCTTTGGAGCCGTTCTCAATAGCAATTGCAACGTGGTGCTTTTCATTAAGAATAATATCTCCTTCAAGTAAGTAATCACCTGATGTAAGGTACTTCTTCTCGGTCAGAATCGTGAACTCGCCACTGGCCGCACACAAACTCTTCAAATCGCCAGTATATGCCAATTTATTTTCTCTATTTTTATTTCTCATTTTCTCTTCTGGTGTACCGGTAGCAACAATAACGGCAGCAACGAGAGCGCTACAATCTGTTTCTGTTGGTTTTGTAATTTTAGAAAAATCATTACCAACTTTTTTAACTTCTGTTAAAAGTTTTTCTCTCTCCCACTGGTCATATCCAATATTGTCATTTGCACAAGCGGCTTTCATTGCTTCAGCCATTCTATGTGCCTTTTTTCTATCTTTTGGTCGTATAACTACGTCCCAACCAGTTTTACCATAACTATACCAATTAGTAATTTTTACCTCTTTTCCATTTTGGTCTCCGGCCTTGCCGCCGTGAGCCTGTCCCTTTTCATCTATTGAGGCTTGTGCTATTCTCATTTTTCATTTCCTCCTTTACCAATATGTTTTTTGTAAACCCAATGTACAAAGACATATACCTGAACCACCATTTTTAGGATTATTAGAACAGGTATCACAAGGACTTATAGTTTTATCTTCTTGTGTTATGTAATTATAAAAATTTAAATCTTTAAATTCAAAATCTTCATACTTGTCCATATTACATCTCCTCCGCCTTTTGGGCAATCTTACTTCTGTGACAATTCTTCAAATAAGCAGTACCAAAATATGGCTCATTTTTAAAGACCTGACACAATCTTTTTAATCCATTATTTGCACCTTCATAATCTACCATATCAACTTGTGTGAAATCATCGCCGCAGATAACACAAACTGAATCTTCTCCGATTCTCTGTAACATTAATTTCATCATTTCAACAGTTGAGTTTTGTGCTTCATCTATATAAATTCCACAATTCATACCCGTACTATCAAAACCTCTAATATCAGATACGGGTAGTAATAGTAATTTATCTTCTGCAATAAGTTTTTCTACCGCAATCATATCTCCAAGTTTACTAGCTAATAAGTTACCAACCTGCGAGTCCAGAAGTTTTTCGTCTCTGGTGCCAGGATAGAAACCGAGCTTAGCACTTCCCTTCGTAGCGACCGTGTTGCAGAAAACAATGATTTTGTCAATTTTTCCATTATCCAACAGGGCAAAAAGATATCCAAGACCTAGGTAGCTCTTACCTGTACCAGCAGGGCCGCGCAAAACAGTTAACTTATTTCTAACTAAACTATCACACGCCATTTTCTGATATATATCATCTTTTAAAGGTTTTACTTCACCAAAATAATTAGAGAAAAAAGCATTAGTTTTAATTCTTTTATGCTCTTCTCCATTCCACATATATAAGTCTAATATGTTTCCCACAATATCTTTGATAACTACATATTCATTAACAAAGAGATTGAACATATTATCTCCCAAATTAGAATAAAAATCACACATTTGAGTATCAGTAAGCATAACTTCTCTGTATCCAAAATATTCTTCTTCCTTGACTTCTTCTACTGGTGTTACGTGTTTTAGTACCAGTTGCGCAATATTGCGGCAAGCCCTATCTCCGGTTACAAACTCTATATCCTTACTCTTGGAGTAAAAATATGGTTTGTTTAAGTAACACGCACAAGCAACGATTTTAGCATCATCGTTGATTTCCAAATCAAGTTTCTTTAATGGTTTAAGCATTTTGTTTTGAAAAGTTACTACTTCGTGATCGACTATATCTAAATCACGTAGTGCTCTTCTTGCCTTGTATTTCACTTCGTCACTTTTTCTTTCAGAGTTCTTTATATTCTCCAATTCTTTTAAAGTAATTGAAGATATTGCAAAGTTCTCTGCAGGCAGATTTCCAGATAACAAAGCGTTAGTATCTAAGAATTTCATTCTTCTTCTTCCTCCGGTTCTTCTTCTTCATCATCTTCTTTACAAATATAACAACCTGTATCAAAGCCAATAGCTGGAGCGCGCTCCACTTCGTCATTGTCTATTTCTTGTTGTATTTTCATCATTTGTAATTGAATTTTTCCTTTTGATAATTCAAATTTCATACAAATAAATGATATAAAAGATTCAACAACCGGTAATGCAATTTCAGCAAATGCTATACCAAGGATAAAATATAACAATTCTGTCATATTATGTCCTCCTTTTTTCTCTTACTTCTGGGAATATTCCCTAATATATATAAAAAATAAGGAGGGTTTTTTAACCCCCCTTGACCAATCCTCTATGTTTACGAGCTTTTTGATAAAATTCTTCTTTTAACTTAATATATTCAGCAGTTTCTTGTAACTTAAAATTCTTAAATTCGTTAAGTTCGGCTATATCGGATTTGATTTCGTGCATCTTTTTACGCATACGTCTTGCTTCGAAAGACTTAGAATTGAATTTTTTACATTGAGTCATTTCATTATATAGAGATTCGATTGCTTTAAGTTGGGGTTTAAGTTCTTTATTTATAATATAAGTTAAATGCTTAACCTGAGCCCTGTTGAGTGCTATAAAAGTTCCAACTTTTTCGCTTTTCATATCTTGATCCTGTTCGTGACATTTAGCAGTACCTACAAAAGTCATTCCATTTTCGTGAATTGTAACAATGGCCAAGCCTAACTCCTCTTCCCAACTATATATATATTTTACTGACATAGAAAACTCCTTTTATCATTTTCTAATATTTTAACATTTTTTTTGACTTTTCCAAAGAAAAATTTATATAGGTGCGGGCGTTGGTCAGGACGATCGCGGGGGTCAGTTAAAACCCCCGCATTAGTCAGTTCTTTAATCCCATAGATGTTACAAATCGTTCATAACAACTTGCACAAATATCCAATTCTGGCTCGACTATACCACCATAAAGATCAATTTTCTTTCTTATAATATATTTCTGCTTACTATAATTATCTCTTTTATTGTCCAATTCTTTATTGCAAATATCGCAATAATAAACTTCCTTTTTCATTAATTACCTCCAACTTGATCTAACTATCCAGTGCTTTCTTCCTCGTTCAAGATACAAAATACCGTGATCATCAAGGTCATACTCTACCATACTATCAAGCGTAGCCATAGCCTCTTCCTTTGTGTCGCAAACTATATCACTATGCAAAGTCAAGTTGCCGTGATATCCATTACTAAGACCAGGGGTATACGCAAACGCGTTCAAGTGTCTAAGTATCTTAGATTCAGAAGTATTAAAATCATATGTAGTATATCTGTAATTAAGTAACATATTCAGTTCACCCCCATTATCTTGTTCTCGTTCTTGAGTGTCGCATCGACCCTCGCCGCAAGCTCTCCATAAGTTAAAACCCTATTTTGATGCTCGTCAAAATTACCATTTTTAAACTCGAATAAAAAATCTTCGTAAGTGTAATTATCATCACACTCACAAAAATTAACTTCTTGTTTACAATGGATACAATAAAGTCTTTTTAAATGTCCTCGTTCTCGATACTGATTTCGTTTCCGAGCGACACTTATACCCTTATTCCCGCACTTGCAACAATAAAATTCGTGCGAGAAATCAAAGCCTCTGTTTTGTTTTCCCATTTATTATCACTTCCTTTATTTTTTCTATACATATATTATATCATAAAAAAATAAGTCTGTCAAGGTAAATTTTTATAATAAAAAAAGGGACTCATTACTGAGTCCCTACTGTTTAACTTTGTGGATAATAACTATTTATTAATTCTTGAGCATAATTATACTCTTCTTTTGTACTTCTTATAAGAGAGAAAATCTTGTTTCCTGTCTCTTCATCTGGTGTAACTAAATATACTTGTTTAATTAATGTCATACAATCTTGCAAGTCCTGTTTCAAATTAGCGACTGTAGCATCAAATTCTTCTTGTATAGCATAATTTCCAAAATTATTATGTGTTTGAGGCTCAAGAGTGCAGAAAGTAAAATATGTATTATAGCCTACGATACCATCATGTTCGTATACATAATCTATGAGAGTTTTCATTTGTCCATTTGTATCATTTGCTACCGGTTTTGCCTCTTTAACTCTTTGTACTAAAGCGGTTAATAAACTCTCTGTCTGCCATTTGGTTCCAGATGGTTCACCAGAGATAGTAGTACCTTGAATATAAGCGTTTTGTGCGTCGATAGCATTAGCTAAAAGTATATTTGATACATAATTCTGTAAATAATTTGTTTGAAGACCGCTCTTAAGGTCGGCTACATCCTCTAAAGATTCATAAGTAAAATCAATATACACAGGAATTTCGGTAGCACTTGTAATTAAATTATTATATACACCATATGTAGTATTAAAAGAGTCAATCAAGTTCTTTTGAGCCTGATATTCTGTATCCCAAGAGTGGACACTATCTATACCAAATCTAACTGTTTTAAATTTATAGTCAAAGTTATACTTTTTGGTATTCCAAGTGCTTTTTTGGGTAATATCAGGGTTATCTATATTATTAGAATAAATAGCAACCAATTCATCGCCTAAACTTTTCATTTGGGTTCTGTATTCAGAATTTGAGTTTTCATATACAGTAGTATAGTTATGTTGATTATCTTGAGCATACATATATTCCATATACTCAGCCATTTCTTGCAACCATGCGGCAGCTTCTTGGGTTCTCCACATAATACCTTTTGTACTATTTGCCCAGATATACCACTCTGCACCGGTTTCATCAACAAGAATTATTTTATCAAATTTGTTATTTTCTTTTGCTTCTTCAATTTCTTGTTTTATAGTTTTGTTATTATCAGAAACACCAAATTTGGAAAAAATTGCTTTTCCTATATCTCTTAAAGAAATTTTTCTTGAAGCCTTTGCTCTATTTGAATTTAATGTGCAAATTTCAAGAGTATCACTTGAATTTACAACATCTGAACTTACAGAAGTAAGTTGTGATATTTTCTTTTGTGGCATTTACTTACTCCTTTCTTAAGTCCAACTATAAGTCGGAATTCCATTAGTTACTGTGCAAGTTAAAGTATATGTTCCATCTGTTGTAGGGGGGTCTGGAAGCATTGTATTAAGACTTTTACTTCCCATAAAAGTTAAATCACCAGCAATCATCTCATTACCAGACCAATCAAGAGTGCGGGCATTACTACGAGTGGTAACAGCGGGTGTTACAGAAGAATCATAAGTTCCATTTCCAATAATTTCAGCATATACATCTTGATTATCTTCTATATTATATCTACCACCAGCGTGTTGATTTTCACTAGCTGCTATGGTACCATAACCTTCTGCGTGAGAATTTTGTGCCGTTGCTTTACAACCTGCACCTTCCGCATGTGCTTGTGCAGCCGTAGCTTGAGTACCTCCACCTTCTGCGTGAGATTGCATACCAGAAGCAAGTGTACCTGCACCTTCTGCGTGAGAATCATCGCCAGTTGCTCTACAACCTGCACCTTCTGAGTGTGACTGTGCTCCACTTGCAATGCTACCAGCACCTTCGGCATGGGCACTAGTATTTGAAGCTTGTGTAAAAGTACCTTCAGCATGGGATGAATTACCAGAAGCTGTAGTACTAGTACCCTCAGAATGAGCATTTGCACCAGAAGCTGTAGTACTAGTACCCTCAGAATGAGTATTTGCAGCAGAAGCGGAAGTACTTGAACCTTCAGCATGTGCATTTGTAGCAGAAGCAGTACAACCATTTCCTTCAGCATGTGCTCTTTGCGCTGAAACAGTATTATTTTGTCCTTCTACATGTGAAACTGCTCCATTAGCAGTTATAGTATTACTATAACCTTCTGCATGAATGTTAGCAGATAAAACAGTAGGGTCTATTGTGTGATTAGCACCTTCTATATATTGCTTATTTTCCCATTTTTCAGTTGTAGAATTATATTGTAAAAGCTGATTTGCGGCGGGGTTAGTTATCGTCACGTCGGTTAGGTCACTGAGTACCTCACGACCGCCGGCCGCAAGTTCGTCAATTGCTCCTTGTACATTGGTTGCGGTTAATCCAGATTCAGAATTATCATATTCCATATCTTCTGTTGGTAATGCTCCCGCAAGTGCTTCAATATTTATTCTTCTATCTTCATATGTTTCTGGGTTATCACTAACTTTGTGAGCCAAATATAAGCCATCTTGTGAACCAACTTCACTTGAACTAATAGTTTCTAAACTACTCAATTTTGCCATTTTGTATTTTACCTCCTTCTTCTCTATTTTATTATTCAATAATTATGAAAAAAAATAAGGGTAGATTATAATAATCTACCCTTTTAAATTATGTACCTTTATAAAGACAAAAATAAGGTCTGAAATATTCACTTGAGTTAGAATCATATATATAAAGTGAACTATATAATTGACATATATGTAATTTGTTTTTACCGGTTTCAACATCGTTAACACTATCTGACCAATTTATTTCTTCTTCATGATACTGATCCCTTAACCAAACCGGTGTATTTAAATTATCAGCATTAATAAAAAAGGGATTAAGCTTAAATAAAGGAAATTGAATTGAATCTGCTGTTGTTTCAAACCTTTTTCTATTATAATGAAAATGTCCATCGGTATATACAATATCTGTTTCAAAATTGTTATCTACCCCTGCAGTTCTAACTCCATAGCATTGTTGTTCCGTCATGACCTCTACTCGCCCATTCATCCATCTAGTAGTTATTAAACCTGGTTGATTTGTAGAATCTATTGTTGCTAATAAAGGAAAATCTAAAATATTATTTTTTGAAGTAAATGTTTGTTCAATAATATCCTCACTATGAATTAGTCCTTCTCCTCCTGAAGTAACAGAAAAATCGTTACCTAAGTAATAAACAAACACAGCGGTATTCTTTGGTATCCCATTTGAATTAAAAGTAGAATTAGGGTTAGAAGGATGAAAATTTTTTCCTCCCTTAATTTTTACTGTATAGTCGTTACCTGTTGGTTCTTCGGCTATATCCCAATAAATTACTCCATCATCAACAGTTGGATCTGATATATATACACAACAGATGAAACTTACTTTTATTTTTGATATGTTAGAATAAAAAACCGTTTCATTTTCTTTTAAAGTAGTAGTAGAAAAACGCCAATTGAGATACCCTTTCCAAGTTGAAAAGGTATATCTTCCACGAGTATTACTATATGGAACACCTGCGTTTAAAGTTTGATCAGGTACTATAACCGCATGATGTTTATTACAAGGTTTTTTACCTACTCCATAATAATAATCAAAGGCTGCAATTCGATAGTTTATGCCAGAATTACCAGACCAATAATCACCTATAAATAAATCTTTAAAAGTTCCATTTTCTATTGCCTCTAACTGTTTTTCAGTGGGAGATTCACCTAACCATTTTCCACGATAAATGGAATTGTGGAAGCCGGCTCCAGCAGGCTCTTTGTCCTTGTTAAAAATTTCATTTATAGCACCTATTATTGTTTTTATTTTTGTTTGTAATTGTGTTGAAAAATTAAAAATAGAACATAACCAATTACTAAAATTTTCAATAGAAGAATGTTGAGATAAATAATTGAAATAAATAGCAGAAGCAGGAGAGGTTATTTCCATTAAATCTGAATTATAAATATGAGTTGATTCTTCTAATTCTGAAATTCTTTTTGTTTCTTGTGCCATTTTAACAACCTCCTCAATTAGAAACCATTGGAGGGATAAAAGGGTTTTGAGTATAAGCGAGATTAAAAATAGGTCTAATCCCAAAAGAGCTCAATCCTCCAGTACCAGATTGTGCGGTGACTTCACCTGTGGCATTAACCCCCAAAAATAAGGTATTAAAGGCATTTAATTCAGATATTACATAAGGGTCTTGACTCAGCGGAGTTGCATGACATCTGTCTCTTAACCAATATCCTTTTCCACAACAACGTAAATCAGGACGTAATGTAAAAAGCGGTAATTGAGAACATTCTCCATTTGGTTCAAAATTACCATCACTAACGGTATTTGATGTTTGAATAGTAAAATTATCTTCAACTCCAATAGTTCTATTTCCTGTAATTTGCTGTTCTGTTGGTATTTCTACATCTGAAGTACAATATCGATAACCAAATTGTCCTAAATGTATCCATTTCCCTGCACTAAAAATACGACTGGTTTGCATAATATGACTATTTAAACCAAATGCTCTTTCAATAATTCTTTTTGCTTGGTTAAGTCCTCCATAATTATTACCATATTTATAAGTAACTTTTATAGTTTGTGCATTTTTAAATGACGTACTAGCTAATTGATAACCATTAAGTCCTAACTGCCAATATAGAATTTGCTGTCCATCTACTAATATTTCTACTATAGAAGGAACACGATTACCTCCAGTGTCAGCATTATAGGTAGGAAGTAAAGCTTGATGTGATAAAACTACATAACTTGAGTCAAATTCTCCGTAAGATGTTTGTACGTCAGAACTTGAAAATGTTTCTTCAACTGTTTGAATATCAGAATCATTCATATAAGCATACATGAGAATAATTTCATTAAAAGTTGGGGTAATAGGACTAGTTCGTGGAAAACCATAAACTAATTTATTTCCATAATTTATGTGCCAAGTATTAGAAGAATAACTTATTACATTATTATCCACTATTAAAAATCCATTAACTGGATAATGGTCTAAATCAATAGCAAAAATTTTCGTTCCATTACCTACATCGAATAAATATCCATCACTATTTGAATGAGTTTCTGAAACAGATTTATATCCTCGCATATCGCTCCAAGTATATCCACTCATAGCTCCAATACCAGTGGAAGTAAAGATTTGAGTTGGGCCAGGAACTATAACTTCATCAGGGATGACAGTAATATGAGGTGCAGCATTTCCTTCATAACCAACCCCTCTAAAATAATCAAAGGCGGCTATACGCCAAGTGATCCATTGGTCGGTTTCTTGGTCATAAGTTTTCCAGAAATCTCCAATGAACATATTGTGGAACTTGTCTTGAGCGATAGTATTCCAGTCTATGTTAGCAGGGTCACCCAAGTCCGCGCCTCTAAAAAAGGAATTGTGAGCACCTGGGCCGTCGGGGACTGAATTCCAAAATCCTCCATCTGAATTCAATTCATTAATAGCACCAATTATATTTTTTGCATTAGTTTGAAGTGAATCAAAATTTAATACAGAACCTATCCAATTACCCAAGCGCGATAAGGTTAATTTTTTAGATTTATATGGATGTTCAGAACCTTCTGGTTGAGGCGAAGATATTTCTATTACTTCATTTCCATTTAGATTATCAGTTCCTAAAGGTAATTCAGAAATTTTAACATTCTCTTTAGACATAAAAGAGACCTCCTTTTCTCTTATTTTTGTTCTTTATAAAATATAAAAAAAATAAGGGGTAGATTACAATAATCTACCCCTATTAAATTTTATAATAGATTTTAATAAGTTTCCATCTTGTGCTATATAAGTTACATCTTTATTCAAACAATGAGAATTCCAATAGGGAGTATCTCTATAAACATAAGTATGTGATGGATTAACTCGTGGGTCTAAAATGAATAATTCTCGTAATTCTTCATAGTCCAGTCCATATTTGTTGCATATATCAAAAAACTCATTACAAAAACTGACCTTTGCGGCCAGCCATGAGTTCTCCATGAACTTGACCATTTCCGCGTATTGACTGTCTACGATTCTAAATTTGTGCGACCCATCGTAACAATGTTGCAGGATTTGTTGTACATCAATACAATCTTTTCTATCGCCGCCAAGTATTGTAAAATTAAAATCACAATTATTACAATGTTGTGTATTGCCATAATATTCTGGACTAACAACAATATGTTTACCGTATTTCTCTCTCAATCTATCACAAGTACCGATTGGACACGTAGATTTAATTACATAGATTTTACTATTATTTTCTTGTATAGCATTTTCTACCTCTGTCGTATCCAAAGTAGTACCCTTCAACGGGGTGTCAACACAGATAAACGCCAGGTCATATTGTTCGCAGGACCTATGGCCGCACCGGTAACCCTCATACTTATCATATACTTCTGGTTTTAATCTTTCTAACTCTTTATAAAGATTTCGACCGACAACGCCATATCCTACAATTAGAACATTCATTTTATTTCGCCTCTCTTTTTTCTCCAAGTTATACTACCTTCTCTATTGGAATTATAGAAATAAAGCAATCTTCTTAAATAGCCTCTACTATGAGGAATTTTACTTAAATCTTTTTGAAATTGAGCATCTGTATTACACTCAAGTTTTTCATCAAATTTAGGTACTATTTCTCTACGATAAATAGCTTTCCAAATTGCTCTGTTTATTGGACGTTCCATAATTTGCATTGTTCTGGGGTCTGCCCAACTAAAAAGAATTTCATCTTTCCCAATTTCATCAATAGCTTTTAATAATTGTTCTACATAGTCCATAGAAATCATATCGTCACTATCTATAAAGGCAATATAATCTCCAGTAGCTTGTGCGATCCCAGCATTCCAGGCCGCACAAGCACCGAGATGTTCTTTATGTTCTATTATAAATTCGGAGAAAACATCAAAACGAATTTCATTACAACCATCATCAATAAGAATTACCTCAACCTCTTCTGTCTTTTGGATTTGTAATTCTTTAAGAAGTTTAATTGTATATTCATATGTGTTGTAATAAGGAATTATAATAGAAAGTTTCATTTATTATTCTCCTTCGGGGTTGTAACCATAAACTACAAATGAAGGTGGGATTCCAGCATTTACTTCTGGCCCTTCTCCCTCTTCCCATGGAACTAGTATCATATTATATCCAGAATCATCAAAAGCTGTAGAACTAACACTATTTGGCGTTCCTAAAAACTGTAATTTATTTATTTTGTTGTAAGGTAATGTAGAAGATTCCATTAAACCTCTCCAAACATCTGAATTATATTCTCCTGTTACTGGAATAGGACTAATACATACCATCCACTGAGGGTCATAACCTTCTTCACTTTCAACTACAACTACATCACCAGCTAAATAAGTTCTAGTTGAATCGTAAACTCCTAAGGAATCTGGGAGCCAACCTGATATCAATACAATCTGTTCACCACCGCCATTGAGAATGGTTTTAAAGTTATCATCTTCATAAACTATGTCTCCCAAATTGTAAGTGGCAGAATCGTCAAATATTCCAACTACATCTGGGTCGTATTGATCATATGAAGACCAGTAAGAAGTATGAGTGTAGGAATCTGGTTCATTACCTGTGGTTGGTGCTATACAAGTATGTATGTTACCATTATAAACTACTGTATCTCCTATATTATAAGAAACAGAATTACTATAAACAGAAATTTCTGGATAATAACCATCTTTCCATTTATTATAATCAAATTCTTCTGGAGCTGTAACAGGAACAATACAAGTACATGCTTTTGCTGCCACACCTCCATTATTAACAATTACTACATCGCCAATATCATAAGTCCTTGTTGAATCATACAATCCTTCATTTAATGGACAATAACCCTCTGCCCAATAATTACTGATTATACCAGAACCAATAGGTGGTGTAGCATAACAAGTATAATCACTATGATAATCATGACTAAAAATATAATCTCCAATTTGATATTGGGTTTCAGAATTATAACTTCCTTCAATATATGGATAGCTGTTAGACACCCACTCGAATTCGCCCTGATCTTCAGGAGGTGACATAGAGGGATTATCAACTAAACAAGTATAAATTTGACTGTTGTTACTAGAGCGATCCATTACCACTTCACCGCTGCTATAAGAATTATTTGAATTATAATATCCTTTAAAATTTTTATAATAACTTGTTGTTTGAGGTTTTACAAACATTTCAACACAAGTATAACTTTCATAGACATCATAGAGTTCATTATAAACAATAACTCCATCTCCCTCGACATAAGTGTTATCAGGGTTATATAATCCTACAACACCCGGAGCATAAATATTTACCCAATGATCAGAATTAAACTCTTCAGGTGTCTCAATATTATAAATACATGTATAATAATTCACTTCTGAATCACTATTATTAATAATTACATCTCCTATTGAATAGGTTGAATTTGGATCATAATTCTTTGCTCCCGCTTGAGGGTTATTAGAATTTACAAAAGCATTTATACCAACTTCTTGCACGCTTGCAGGAATGTAAGAAAACTTTAAATTAGAACAACCATAAAATGCTTCTTCTTGTATCTGTTCAACTCCCTCTGGCAATTCATCAATTTGCAACAATTTTTGATTATAAAAAGCTTTTTCTCCTATTATTGTTGGGGTAGTTTTAAAAGTTAATTTATTGATAAAACTCGTAGATACTTCACCATGTGGAGGAAAGTTGTCGTCCCACCAAGTTTCAGAAACATCTATACTTTCTGGTATATTTGTTTCTAATATTAAATCTTTATATTCTCCACATTCATAATCTAAACTACTGTATAAAGCATAAGGCATTATGTCGCCATAACTATCAGCTGAAAGGACAAAACCGTTATCAGCAAATTCAGTAGGAACAATGCCACACCCGGGCACTGTTCCACCTCCTTCCTGTTTTCCCATTGACTTTTCTTCCCACTTTCCTTCAGTGGTAAAAACATATGTTTTTGAATTTTCAATACAAAATATTTCACTACCCGGCACGATTCCTACAACTGGAGCCGATTCTATATCGGAGGCATTGTCCGCGCAGAACTTCTTGATGCCGTGCGCAATATGATTTCCATTTTGTGTAACTGAATACATTTATTATTCCTCCTTTTGGTTAGATTTTACTTTAATATTAACACTTCTATTTTTTCTACACAGCCTTTTGGAATTATACCGGGACAAAAACCTTCATACTATTAATACGGGCTGTAGTTTCTGATATACGAATATAACTTGTTCCTTCCGGTATAGTAATAGCAAACCCGTTTATTGTGAGCCGTACACGTGTAGGTTCTTTATTTGCATTATAAGCACAACAATATTGACTATCCATTCCAGAACCCCAACTCGTTGATGGAGATACATATACCGTATCTACTCCTTCAACATCGATAAAGTCCGTAAGAGACCAACCATTGTAGTTGGATATAGTCCCATTGTTGTCGACATACTTATTTTCTGTGTTATTATCCGGGTCGTATCTATCGTCCGTAAAGTTTCCACCAATTGGTGCTGGACTGCTTGAAGTAGATGAAAAAGTGGCTTTAACCCATACATCCTCTGTTTGAACAGGAAATACGAATGTTAAACTATGATTTCCTTCTATTTTGTCTGTCGGCACCAATCCAAATTTAGAAACTTCCCAATCTACTGTCACACTATTAGTTATACATTTATCAGCAAATGTTACAGAGGTTTCTCCGGCAAAAAGTTTTTCTTTAAGAGTCTTTGTATATCCAGCATATGGTGCTGAATATGAAACTCCATTTTTCATTAAAATTCCCATTTATTACCTCCTTTCATTTTATGGTACACAATTAAGATAAACTCTAATTACATTCTTGGTCCAAGGTTTTGTTTGAGTGGAAAAAAGACCTGCTTGTTCTGGCCATTTTGTACTCCACGCTCCAAGTCCAAGTATAAAACCATCAGTTATTTCAGGTTTATCTATATCACAATTGTCTCCAGCATATCTTCCATTTGTTACATAATCTATCGCAGTTGGAAAAAAAGCATATTTTGTATAAGTTACTTCAATAACATTTTTACCCCAATTACTGCTTCGTGGATAAGCTGGGCCTTGTAAATAATTTGCTGAATCTTCATAATTATAATCGTTATAACCAGAACTATCAACATTACTACGAGTTAATTTATAGCGATATGTACTGTTTCTATTATATTCACCTATCCAACCCATTTTATCGCCTTGTGCGATAAAATGTTCCATACCAAACATTTTTACTCCATCAGTAGTATAATTATTAATTCCATAAAACATTCCCTTTTTATTTAAATCTCCCGTTATTTGAGATCTGCTTTCACGTCCTGTTCCAATCTTATCTTGAATATTATTTGATTTTAACATTAGTACGGAAAGTAAAGTAATAAGAATATAATTATTGAATTGAAATAAATACCATTTGTCTGCTCCACAAATATTATTTAATTGACTTCCTTCTATGTGCTCTTGCATTGTATATTGTTCAGTAGGCTCTTCGGATTGGTAAAAATCTTTATAGAAATAGCTTTGTTGATTTAAACCGCTTAAACTTCTTACTCTACCAGTTGTATCACGGGTGGGAGAATAAATACCCGTATAAAAATGATCTTTTAATTCGCCTTTTGCATCATAAAATGACCAGGCTTCATAATCTTCATCAGCTTTATAATTTGCTATATAAATATTAGCTGAAGTAGAACTTGTACCATTATCAGGAACAATTTTATACCAGATTTTTTGACCATTTTGTCCCCATTCCATCATAGCATTACCCGGAAAGTCAACATTATCAACATCAGAAGGTGTACCATCTTCTTTCTTGGTATAGTCATTAGGATCTAAGTAATAAGCTACTTTACCACTATATTTTAACATACAAGGTCTTGGCATAAAAAAAGCATTTTCCCAAGAACCATAGTTAAATTCTCCAGTTGAAAAATTCATTGCGGCAGGGGCCATTCCTACTGCATCTGCCAAGTATGTTATACAGTTATCTGGATGATTTATTGAGTTATCTATGCGGTAACCGTAGATGATGGGCTCGACAACTGATTCAGATCCAATATTTGGATTAGTTACTACAATTTTAACGTTGTGTTCAAGTTCTCTTGAGAACAAGACCGCATTTAAAGTACGATCATTTATTTTTTTACTAACCAATATCATATTCTTATCAGACGAATAAAATTTAACAATTGAATCTGAATTTATAAATTTATCAGTAATAGTAATGGTAGATGAGCCGCCAAGAAGAGTTCTTTCAAAAATTTTACTCTTTACATTACTACTTCTGGTATATTCTATACCGTTTTTAGTAATAGTTGCCATTTTATCCCTCCTTTGTTGGTATGAATTTCAAACCAGTTACATAGTACCACAAGTGCGAAGAAATAGAATGATTAGTTAAATCAACGAATGTACTATTGTTATAATATAACACTCTCCAAGTATTTAACTGATTATTTATGTCTGAACTTCCATAATAACTACTACAAGGTTTCATAAAAATTGAATTGTTTATTTCACATTCATCGTTTGTGGGGCTCGTACAGGTTAAACTAAGAATCATATTAAAATCAAATAAATTCAATTCTGTATTTATTTCGGTCCAGCTATCACTTTTTTGTCTGCTAAAGATTTTTGTTTCTACAATAGCACCATTAGTACATTTAAGTCCAATAATCTGCGTTATATAAACGTAATTGCCCCTTATACGACTTAATGAAGTATCTGAATCTATCCGAAATACTACATGATGTCTAGTATTTATCATATTACAATTTACGTATGTACTATTTTCATTTGCTACAAAATCCAATATACCAGGTGTAGCATAAGAATGGAAAATAGCATTGTCTGAACCTGTATCACAACATACTATTTTAATTATATCATAGTTATGAAAATTATCAGATAAAGTAATTTTTTGTTCTCCTGCAGTACTTTGGTTTTGATATATTACTGTTTCAGAAAATTGTGGTTCGATATCAACCACAGATGAGGGATTTACCTCATTTATACATCTATAAAATTTCATCTTCTCTCCTTTCTTGCGACAAGCCGGTCCTGAGAACTTTTTGATTAATTCTTGAGTGTCTCAGGACCACCGGCCGCACATATCTACCTCCTGTTATGTCAAAGATTTGGTGTATCAAATGGTCACCTTGTATTTTATACCTCCATCAGTGAACTATTAGATTACCTCTATAAGCTAATGTATTTCTTGCTGTTGTTATCTCTACATCATTCTCTTGATTAAGCAAGTAAGCATTTATAAAAGATGAATCATTGGAACCATATACTTTCCACGATATAGGATCTCTACCGGGATAATCATTTGCTGTGAACCAAGCAAACTTTTTGTAAATAGATATATCAAGTCCACCTTGACCAACATCAATGATTACATCTGATCCTGAACTTGGATTCCATACGATAGCAACCTTTGATTTTACACCTCCATCAATAAGGGCTGCTCCACTATTTCCATCAAAAGTACACGATGCGGAATAATTGAAAGGATATCTATTATCATTCTCGTCTTGAAACTGAATATCACTCATTTGAATATATCCATCAGAATTACCTAATTTAGAGATGTGCCATTTAAAATAGCGAAAAACAGTTCCGGATCCTCCGCCATTTCCACCCATACACTTAAACCACGCCATCGTCCCAAACCCTCACTTTCACTCCTAAATCTGACGACCTTTCCTCAAAAGTTAATGTGATTTGCCCTGTTCCAACTACCGCTCCAATAGGATTAACACCGAAAACATCGGTGTAAAAATCAATCGTGCTGTCAGTAGTTATCGAACTGTCAGTTATTGTGATAGACGTTTCCCCTGCTTTGAGAGTATCTACCAAGTCGGTGTAGTTTGCACCACTAAGATTTGACATATTATAATTTAATTCGTCAATAGCGTTCTGTACATCAGAAGCAACTAAACCAGAATCTTCATTGTCGTAGAGTATGCTTGCAGCTTCGACTGGAGGATTTGTCCCATCTGTAATAAAATATTCTGTTCCATTTAATTTCTCTTCTGGTGTTAATGCATTATATTCTGCTTGAGTTAATTCAATTACAGCTAAATCATTAAGAGCATTCCCAACTGAGCGATTACCATTGATTATAAGGTCACCAGCGAGTACCTCATTACCTTGCCAATCGAGTGTACGAGCATTAGAACGAGCATCATCAGCAGTACCATTACCTATGATTTCAGCATAAGTATCGTTATTATCACCAACATTATATTTACCACCAGCATGTTGGCTTTGACCTGCGGCTATTGTTCCATGGCCCTCTGAGTGAGAATAATCACCTACTGCTAGTGAACCATTACCTTCAGCATGAGATTGTGCACCAGTTGCTCGGCTTCCAGCACCTTCAGCATGTGACTGTAAGCCACTGGCTACAGAACCAGCACCTTCAGCATGGGATTGATTACCTACTGCTTGTGAGCCTGCTCCCTCTGCGTGGGAATCAGTTCCAGTTGCAGTTGTACCACTACCTTCTGTATGTGAATTATTTCCTCTTGCATTTGTGTAATTTCCTTCAGCGTGACTATAATCTCCTATGGCATTAGTACCATTACCTTCCTTGTGTGAAGAAACCCCAGAGGCATTTCCTCCTGAACCTTCGGCGTGAGAATTTTCACCAGAAGCGGTAGTTCCACTGCCCTCTGCATGAGAATCTATTCCTGAAGCAGTAGTTACTCCGCCCTCAGAGTGTGCAGCGGAAGCTGTTGCTTTGGTATCAAGTCCTTCAGCGTGACTATATTGTCCTGTTGTGGCTGAACTTCCTTCAGAATGAGAATATTGACCCTCTGCTATACTGTTATTTTCAGCGTGAGAAGCTCCTCCTTTTGCTTGTGAACCGTATCCTTCAGCGTGTGATCCATTGTTACCAGAAGCAATTGAACTATATCCTTCTGCATGTCCTGCGTTGGCACCTTCTGTAGTTTTGCTCTGGTGACCTTCTGCGTGGGAATCAGACCCTTTGGCTTCTGTTTCATTATTTTCAGTATGAGTATGATGGCCTAAGGCTTTTGTGTGCATTCCCTCACTGTGAGAATTTGGGCCAGAAGCAATAGTAGTTTCTCCTTCTGCGTGAGAATAAATTGCTGAAGCAGTAGTAGTGCTACCTTCAGCGTGTGCATATAACCCAGTTGCTTTTGTAGCGCATCCTTCTGCATGAGAATAATCACCCGAAGCTATTGTACCAGATCCCTCTGCATGGGCATAGCTACCCGATGCTGTTGTGCTAAGACCTTCTGCAAAAGAATAAGAACCAATAGCAGTATCGGCTTTTCTATTTAAACTAAAACTACCACTACCTGTTGGATTTACCTTATCCATTTTGTCATTAGCACTATTCTCTACATTGACCCAAGTGCCAGTGGTTTCATCATATGCTAAAATTTGACCCTCTTGCGGGCTTGCTATTGTGACGTCACTGAGCTGGTCAATGCTAGAAGCACCACCGCCTCCGCTGCCCTCGGTAATCTCAACCCATTGGCCAACAGTATTAAGCATATATGTTTTCTTTTCATCAGTTACATATATCTTACTACCTGGAGCTATTTCTTCTCCATTTACTTCAACAGGAATGTCTTCCATGGTTTTGCAAATGTATCTTTTTATACCATAGCCGACTTTCCCGCTATTTTCAACTATAAATATAGCCATTTCGGTTTTCCTCCTTTTCAAATTTTTACCTTCATTGAATTTGAAATTTTATAGATATAAGTTTGTATTTTTTGTCCAAATAAAAAAAGGACAGAAGATTTAAACTCTTCTGTCCAATTTATTACCAATATCTTGTTCCACAAAATTCACAGTAATTGTTTTTTCCTATCCTTCCTCCACAATAAGAAACCTACCTGTTTTCTGTTCTATTCTATCTGTTTTATACAACCCTTCTGGTTCTATTATATAAACGTGAACATAATCAGGATTGAGAGTAGAGAAATTAAGACCATATTCATTCACTATCTTCTCTCTCTTGGGTGATAAAATATTAGTTCTATCAGAAACTTGCCAGAAACCCTCGGTATCTCTCCAAACAAGAACACATTTTAGACTCATATACGGGACTTCCCAACATACAGGGACTAGTCCATTCAGATCTATAGTCAGGCCGCACGCTTCTGCAACAAGAGGAATTTTGGTATCTGAATTTTCAGTATAATCGAATTTGACAAAATGACTTGTTCTTGTAATTGCCAAACAATAGGGAGAAGCAGTTAATTCTTGTAACCAATTAGGATTAACTCTTACATAATCACATATTAAACTCATTTTTTACTCCTTAATTTTTCCTTGCTTTATCAACTTTAATTCTGAATTTACACTTACTTTCGGACATTATACATCTCCTCCCATATCAGCTCCACAATTTGGACAAAAATTATCAGGAATTACTAAGCTATGCTCCCAGCTGCAATTTGAACATTTTCTTATCTTATATATTATTCCAAATGCCCCTTGTTCTTCTCCTACTATTATCCAATATCCTTTTGATCTTTCTGATATTCTTATACCTTGATTAACTCCATCTTTAAAACCCTCATTATAGGCTTTATGTTCCGCTTTGGTTAATTCGCTTCTATTGATTAAATCATCATTCATTTTCTGCCTCTTTCGTTGCTATATAGATTAACCCCTCAGTATAATCCATATCTTTTATTTCTTCCTCATACTCCTCATATATTTCTGGTATATTATCATAACCAAAGCCGCACTCAATCGCCCATTCAACCAAAAGTTTTAATCCTTTGATTTCCTTGATAGCCTTGTCAAGCACTTCATTACTCATATGTAAGTTTAGTAAGATGTTTGTTTCTTTTATAAATTTTAAATCATCTATTACTTCTTTATCAGTCATCATTATTTACTTCCTCTTACTCATCTGTGTCATACTCAAAAAATAACCAAAGTACCAGAAGAGCAAACTCAAGACCTGCTATACACAGAAGTATTGTAGCAAAAAACCCATACTCTTGTGTTTTTCCAAATGCAAATATTAGGGTAAGACAAATAGGACACGCAAATAATAAACAAGCGAGTACAAAACTTCCAATGCCTCTAATTAGTTTATTCATTTTTAACCTCCATCAGAAAAAGGACTTGACAAATCTTCCTTAAGATAGATGGATTTATCATTATATGTCATTGTTAAATTTGCCCATCCATCACCGCAGTCAAGAAGAATCATCTTGTCTCTGTCTTTCTCTATATCTACTCTTTTCAAAAAATCACCTAATGTCATTTTTTATTACCTCTCATATCTGCACCACAAGTAAGACAAAAGTCTAATATTTTATTGGGATCTGAATATGATCCACAATTAGAACATATTAAACATTCAGATTGATTAGAATTAATTTTATATCTTATCCAATGTCCTGTCGGTCTCTTATGTTTTAACATATTGATTCTTCTCTTTTACTTTTCAATTTAGTTTGAAGATATATTATAAATTCATATATACAATCTTCGCAAATATGATGTGTTCTATTATCAGAGCAACTACCCGCATAGCCAATAAGATAATTTTTACTTTTAATTATGTAATAACGCTTATTTACTCCAACACGTTCTCCGCAAATATCACATATTTTATGCTTTGGTATAATCATTCTTCTCCTCCAATCATAAGATATAACAGATTTCCTTCAAATTTTGAATGGTTATTAGATAAACAATCGTGAAACTCTTCGTCTGATAAGATACAGACTGCTTCAGGAACACAATTGGAATTCTTTGGCGTGATAATTTTTGAATAAATACATTCTTTACAATTTTTCATTTTTATTCTTCCTCTGAAACTTTTTGTAAAATTTACAATTCTCATCGTCTGGGAGTCGTTCAAACCGGTGGCAACGACAACAAACCCAATCTTCATAGTCAAAATCTCCGAGATTTTCTCCTTCTTCACAACTATAACAAAGACTTTTCATTTTTTTCCTCCCTATTGTCATTTAAGTTTATATGACTTACTACCCGACCTTCAAAATTAATAATATCTCCATTACTTGTAACAAAAAGTTTATCTGTCCATCGAATTTCATTATTGCCTTTTTTATATCTCATGTCTGCTCCGCAAGTCGGACAAAAGCTGTAATGAGGTTTTTGATTATAACCACCGCCATAATCAATATATCTACATTCTGAACAATGCCAATTACCAATGTTTGGATTTCCATCATATTGATTATATTCCCATTTACCTTTTGGTCTTTCTTCGTAAAGTTTACCATTACGAACTGCTTGGTCAATTGCTTTTCTATCTTCCAAACTTGTGTTTACCCCATTATCAAATAGTCGAGTAAATACATTCTCATCAATATCAATTACAATTTTCATTTTTCATTCTCTTCTCCTTCTATTGGTTCTCCGTATTACATACTCACTTGTTATTCTTATTCTATTCTATCTTCATATATATATTATAACATATTTTTATTTATTTGTCAAGATGAATTTTTACAAAAATTTATAAAACCATTTTTATTTGGACAATTTGGTCTCAAAATTTTGAAGAGTGGTTTTTTAGCTGCGAGACGATTTGTGCGCTTGGGCGCGGTGCGAGCAACCCATGTAAACTTTTTTACCAAATAAAAAAAGGGAGATTTCAATTAAGAAATCTCCCATTGGAGTGCCCCGTGGGAGTTGAACCCACCCCAACGGTTTTGCAGACCGCTTGCCCTCCGCGAACATGAGGCACATTACTCTAACTTATCATCATAATCATCAACATAAAATCTATCATCATCGTAATAAGTGCTTAACATATATCTTAAATCAAAAGCTAAATCTTGGATATGAGATTCCTGACTTTCGTTTTCTATTTTAGTCAAACCACTCCAACATCTCTCTATAAGAGCATCACGATTATCAGCACCTAATTTATTGTTTAATTGATATTTAGTTTTCATTATAAATGTCCTCCAGTAACCGTATCAAACCAAAAGTTCCAGTTAATTAATTCGCATATAATTAGATTGTGATACTCACCGTACTTATCTCTCATATATCCTGTCAACTGGAACAGATTTTTATTATACCCACCGGCCGCACTTTCAACTATCTTCTGGTAGCCTTTTCCAGCCTTGTTATCAGCAACATATCTAAACTCAACTCTACGAGGTTTCATAGATAAAATTTCCTCAATAACTTTTGCTATTCCAAGAGCCATAGTCATCTTATACTTTGGATTTTGATTAAGACAAATCAAACCAAAATTACAAACTTGATGTGCATAAAAATCAACTCTATAACTGATATATCCTACTACTACATTGTACTCTTGATTTACAATGGCATACTGATAACATCCATTTTCTTCTTTAATAGTCCATTCATAATTCTCAATACATCCATTATAAAAGAGCATTGCTTCAGAATATTGATTCATCTTGAACAAAGTTTCAAGTTCGTTTTTACGAGCCATAGCTGGGACTAACATAAATATCTATTCTCTCCTCGACTATCATTATCTTACTAACATAATAATCTATATATTCATAAGGAACATCTTTTACAAAACCTTTGTACACCAATTCACCTAAAAGATGAATTCCAATTTTATCTCCAAGTTTTGGAATTAAATTGAGTAAATCACCAAGTTGAATTGCTTTATACTCCATGACCGAATACCTCATTAAGTACATCATATACTTCTTCTGGAGTATTGCAGATATTATATGCTTTTTGGATAGTGTATAACTGTTTCAGCCAGTCTGCCATATGTCTATCGTGGTCAGCATATCTTAATTCTTGACCCGCAGAACTATCAAAACCATCTCTTGCGAATCTATGGGCTTGTTCTACGTGCTTTGTAGCAGAATTGTAAAAATTTTCTATTTCTTTTTCAATATCATTCATTTTTTATTTCCTCCATTTTAGTAAAATAAACATTTACTTGTTCTTCACTTATATATTCAAAATTAGCACGAAAACCACAATCTTCAGCAATATTGTTAAGTTCTTTTACAAGTTTTTTAAAGCCTTCGATAGGAGCGAAGTGTGGACAAGTTAGTTCATCAGGGTCGGTTGAAAATTTAAATGTATTACAATGCTTTTGAGAGTAATGAGCGCAATCTTCACAAAATTTAATTCCAAGTTCTTTTGTGGTTCCTACAATTTTCTTCATATAAATTGAGCCCTTTCTTTAAATTTCTTTTTGGCAAATTCTTCTGCTTCTGTATCACCGACTTTTACTATTAAACCCCTATCGAGTCCACTTTTAATCCAATAATAAAACTTACCCGCATAGGCTTTTTCATCTATAATAACCTTACATTCATATTCTCCATCTGTTTCTGGTAAATGAGTGATATAGCATCCATCAAAACCATTTTCTTTTTCTAATTCGCCGTGAAGATAAATATATGGAGTTGCTTTGAAGGTATAATCTTTAACCCCTATAACTTTTACATCTTCTTCCACAGTAACCAAGTGTACAGACCAAGAGCCGAAATCACAGTAAGTTTCTCCTTTATCTCCTAACCAACCACGAGTAAAACGAGGATTAGGAAAACCCCATTTTGCCATTTCTTCTAAACAGGCTTGATGATATTCTTCATAGGAGAAATACTCACCTATTTTAGTACGGTCTTTGTTTGGGTACTCAAGATATAATATATATTTTTTCATAAAGCATATTTCTCCTTTATTTTATATATATATTATATCATAATTTTTTATTTTTGTCAATAAAGTTTTTATTGTTTGCGGCGGGGCGTTCCTGAGATCCTCATGACCAAGGACCGCACTTACTCATAAAGATAAAAAATCTTTTCATCTTCAAGTCTGATGCAAGCCAAGTTTCCGTTACGGCCATCCTCATCGTCTGGATAATTCTTTCCGTACACCAGGCCGCAATCTATATTTATAAAACGACGATTTCTTTCGTTATATAAAGTACAAACTTTACCTTTATTATAAAACATTTCGGTCGGTATAATGGTTGGTGTATGACCAAAAATTATTGTTGCATTTGGTTTTCCGCCATATTTAATTCCCTCTTCTCTTGCCCAAATATAAAAATCTTCTATATCTTCAGCAAGATAATCAAAAGGTTTTTCTTCTGTAAAAGCAGTAAAGTCTTCTGGTGAGATAAAACCGCCATGAATAACAATAAATTCTTTACCATTTATTTCTAAATCAAAATAATAGGGCATATCAGTAATCATCTTGTTCCAACGCTGGAAATCAGTAGCACTTAAATTATGTTCATTTACAAGTTTTTCTACTGTACCATAATAATCATATACGCCACTATTCCATACATCTTCAAATTGTATCACTTCACTTTTATTATGAGCATTATTAAAAATCTTACTACAATATCTTGCAAAATCTATATCATGATTGCCCTTGATAAACTTAACTCCTTTTGGTTTACTATGAGCATATTCAAGCATTTCGTATGACTGAGGTCCACGATCCACAATATCACCCGCAATAATAAGTTCATCTACTTCTGGGTTAAAATTAATTTTATTTAACATTTGTTGAAATTCATTATAACAGCCGTGAATATCAGCCATAACATAAGTAGACATAATTATTTCCTCACTTTATTTTTTTCTATATATATTGTACTATAATTTTTAATCATTGTCAATAAAGAATTTTGAATCTTGTCCATGATTAATCAAATCATATTTTTTAGTTAGACATACACATAGTTCCTTAAATACAAAAATGGGGAGGCACAACCCTCCCCCGCAGCAGTATATCCACTGGAGTTCCCTCTGTTCAATTTATATACCGCAGATATGAGGTGGGTGGACCCGTACCAAAGGGTAACACGACCTTTTTAGGAGTTGGTCCTCCAGTGTCCCTATTTTATTCTCTTCGTGATACAGGCCCAATGCGGTTACAATCTTGAAGATGAGGATTTGCACCTCATATAGCAATACTATTTCAACTATGGATTCGTGTTGTCGTTTCACCAACATCAGTTTAGTTTCTTGTCTTTTCAACAATCAATAATTGCCTTACCTTTAAGCGTCTACCTATTCCGCCACCTCAAGATATTTGGGTGATATAATCAGATTTGAACTGATATCTTCAAGAGCCACGGTCTTGCGTTTTACCATTAAACTATATACCACATATTTGGCGATGGTACTCAGATTCGAACTGAGACGTCGCTTACACGACTACTCATGGTTTAGCAAACCACTGCCTTACCATTAGGCTTATACCATCATTAATGACAGCGTGTGCACCTTGTACTTTGGCATTGAAACTGTTAATTCGGATTGCTGCACATCTGGCCTTCCATCCTATAAAACCTATGTTTTTCTGCATACTTTAATTCTCACTTCTTGGCAGCCGCGAAAGGAATCGAACCTTTATCTTCTGGTTCAGAGCCAGATATACTAAGCCTTTATACGACACGGCCATTTTAGAAAGGGTAAAGCCCTTTCTACTTACTATACTTATTAGCAATACCACTTGCGGTATAACTATAAGGCTTAATCAAACAAGTGTAACCGCAAGCAGTTACCCACTTTGTGATTTCATTTATTAACATAGAAGTCTTTCCATCTTGTCCAATATCACAATGAATTTGGAAAGTTAAGTCGAGATTATTTATATCAATATCATATTCATATAAAGCCAACTCTAACTTATCAACCAAACCATTGGCAATCTCAAGACTTCTTGATGTTTCGGTACTGATTTTTTGCTTCAAATTAGAAATCTTATGCATATACTCTATGTTATAGAAATATATACCACCATTTCCTTGTCTATGTACCGCTATTACCTCAACCATTTTTGTTTGTCTATGGTTTTGGCTATCAGTACCAACAGTGAACTCATAAGTTGCATTAGGTTGGTCAGCGATGTACTTAGCTATCTTGTTAATAATTTGATCTTCGGTCATTTCTTGACCAGATGCTGACCTAAACACGACAACTTATCTCCTTTCATTTTTGTTTTGTATGTCCTTGCGGACTGGCACACCGGGAGGGATTTGAACCCAGTCATCGTGCGGTTTTGGAGACCGCTGTTTTACCGTTAAACTACCGGTGCATATTTTGGTTGGAAGTGTGAGAGTCGAACTCACCGCAACCGCTTTATAAGAACGGCCCCATAACCGCTTGGGTAACTTCCAGTAAATAAATGGTGCACGAGGTAGGACTCGAACCTACACACTATCCATAGTATCTAACATATACCGCGAATCTAATATTAGACTTGTGGATTAGCCGTCTTCCTATTGCGGCACTCGTCCATGAATTTGGTGGGCAGGGTGAGTGTCGATCTCACTATTCCCGAAGGAGTCGGATTTACGGTCCGATGCAGTTGCCGATTTGCTACCTACCCATGTTGGAGCCGTATACGAGGTTTGAACTCGTACTATCTGCTTGGAGGGCAGAGGTGCTACCATTACACCAATACGACATTTGATGGTGGCTTTACCGGGAGTCGAACCCGAATAGACAACCTTATGAGAGTTGTTTGGGAACCAGACCCATAAAGCCATATCTCTTATTTTCTATATATATTATAACATAAAAAATTAGAGTTGTCAAGAAAAATTTTTGGGGCCAACACTAATTGTGCGGCCCCCGTTGGAGCAAGTAGTGGGAGTTGGACCCACATCTCAACCTTGGCAAGGTCGAATAATAACCGTTATACTATACCTGCATTTAATTGGTGCTCGCACAAGGATTCGAACCTTGGACCCCTTGCTTGTAAGGCAAATGCTCTCGACCAGCTGAGCTATGCGAGCATATAAATGACGCTTTAAAGAGCCTCCCATAGGCGATTACAAAATTGAATGGCTTGTAATATAAGAATCGAACTTATTGTTATTATTTTGTATTGCTGTAAGCGTCATATAAAATTTAATTAAATGACCCGACCTACGGAATCGAACCGATATATTTGATTTGCAGTCAAATTGTTTACCATAAACGAGCGTTTTGATTTGCTGATAAGGGTCACAAAAAAATAAATTGGGGGAGAGGGAAGATAGGCGTTCCCCAACGCAATAGTTCCCTCAGGTGGGCTCTTTGGCACCCGGTCACCCAAATCCGGGGCGGTACATTGACGGCTGTCCGCAAGCCTCTGGTGGGGATTTTGAAGTGTCCCTAAACTTTAGAATGAGAAAAGTTAAGTTCAAATTTGATATTGCGATACTGCCCCGCACCTCTTGAATAAGTATTCTTCTCTATTAAACTATCACAAATTTGATACTTAAAGTCCTCGTTGGTGGAGAATACGGGCACCGACCCCGTCTGAATTTCCTGCTTGCAAGGCAGGCGACCACTCCGAGCAGTCCCATTCCCCATAATGAATGACGCACATAAAAGAGAATTCAGGTCTTTTTTGTTTTTGCTTTGCTGTTGGCGTCATATAAAAGTGGTGTCTAGAGTAGGGATCGAACCTACCACGCAGGGATTTTCAGTCCCTCGCTCTTCCAACTGAGCTATCCAGACATAATTGGTGGGTGTGAGAGGACTCGAACCTCCACTCCCTTGATTAAGAGTCAAGTGCATTAGCCATTTTGCTACACACCCATTTGGTGCTTGACAAGGGAATCGAACCCTCAAAAAACTGATTTTGAGTCAGTCATGTCTGCCAGTTGCATCAATCAAGCATATTGGTACCCCGACAGCGACTCGAACGCTGAACCTACACTTTAGAAGAGTGTTGCACTTCCAGTTGTGCTACCGGGGCATAATTGGTGTCTCCGGAGGGAGTTGAACCCTCAAAACCTGCGTCCTTAGCGCAGTACCTATGCCAATTCGGTTACGAAGACATATAATGTCATTTGCTTTCTCACTCGCAAGTGGTTTAATGCTAACTGCCAATGACTTGACGGGGAGTAGGTTTTCATCTCCCGTGAACTCCTCGAAGTCCACCCGCTATTTGGTGACGCGTGCCGGACTCGAACCGACATCTCCAGCTTGAGAGGCTAGCCACCTATTCCATTAGTAGAACGCGCCATATTGGTGCGGGTGACAGGGATCGAACCTGCGGCTTTCTGCTCCCAAAGCAGACACTCTTCCACCTGAGCTACACCCACAAATAATTCCCGTCGTTTATTACGCTCTGACGGGTTGAGCCGTGGCTCCCGGAGTGGGACTTGAACCCACAAACCACCTGATTAACAGTCAGTTGCGCTACCGATTGCGCCACCCGGGAATATTCGGAGCCGTTTAACGTCATTGCTCAGGACACGCTGGTTGCAGAGGTGGGAGTCGAACCCACTACCTCAAGGTTATGAGCCTTGTGAACAACCGTTGCTCTTCTCTGCTATATTTCTTATCTTTTTTACATATATATTATAACAAATTTTTTCAAGTTTGTCAATAATGATTTTTTTAATAGGCTGTTTATCAAATCCATTTAACGTTTCGCATCGATGGGGGCCCAAATGTAGCTCAAATACAAGTCCGCCTAATCCATCAACCAAAAGCACCTTAATTTATTATAATAAAATAGGTTATTGTTCCATTATCAACTACTTACAGGGTCCTCTTACCCAAGCCTGTGGTTGGGGTGGTGAGATTCGAACTCACGAAAATACATGGGTCAAAGCCATGCGCCATTAACCACTAGGCGACACCCCAATATTTTTAACAATTGGTGGGTTTGAGGAGGCTCGAACTCCCGGCCCTCTGATTAAAAGTCAGATGCTCTAACCAATCTGAGCTACAAACCCATAAGATATGTTTACAAACGAAGAAGAAAAGTTTCAAAAAGAACTATCGTTTGTTGAGTTACTTTTTATGAAAAATAAGTGAGGTACGAGATATTGTTGGTGCGAGTAACGGGAGTTGAACCCGTATGAATTTCTTCGATGAATTTTAAGTCCATTGTGTATGCCAATTCCACCATACTCGCATATTGGAGAGGGCACGAGCCCTCTCAAACTTCATTTATTATTACTGTACCTGAGCCAAAGCAAATTATGTGTCTTTGTCCATCCTCATCATCAAAAAGTATCTGATTTGAATTGTATTCAACATCAAACTTACCTTGATATTCTTCAATTATATCACCATTAGCATCATATACAATAACTTGTCTTTCAATGCCACCATTGAAATTGCTATCCTGTGTTTTAAGTGCTCTTGCACCATCTTCAGTATTACCATAATACCAAAAACCACCGGCCCATATGGCAACAGTTATCGCCAAGGTAACAACAATAGAAATTATTGTTCCAATTATACTAGCGCCCATATCATAGGCTCCATATGCAATAAGACCACCGATAATCACAATTACAACCGTAAATACGAGACAGGTAATAATTGCTCCAATTGTCATAGCAATCCATTCTCCTCTTCTTCCGCAACTTCTTTAGAGACAGCAGAACTCATCATATTAAAGAAAGTGATTGGGTCTACGTTATGGTCATCGCACCAAGTATGCACAACTGCACAAATGGCTGCGGCCAATCCGGTTTCAGAATTATACTTACTAATGGCCCGAGTCAATTCGTCAAAATTCTCAAAATCAGGAATAAGTATGCTTTTAAGAAAGGTGTCAAAATCCATTTCATTCATAGGTATATACTCTCTTTCATTTTTCTTACATATATATTATATCATTTTTTTCTTTGTTTGTCAAGAAAGATTTTTCTGTGGAGATTATTTCTCCACAAAAATCTGTGCATATCTGTCACTTAAGATAGTAGCAAGCATAGCCTCATAAGGTGTCTTATCAAGGTTAGCAAGTAAAGTCTTAAATGTAGTTGCAGAATGACCTGACAAAAGTTGGACGCCCTTTCTGTTAGCATCTGCGTGGAATGTATTAGACTGACTATTTACATTCCAGAAGATAACGTTAGGGATTTCATAGCCATATACAGCAAACTTTCTTTTCCAATCATCATAGAATGTACCGGAAGTGCGAACCGCTCCGTTAATCTGCATATCAGAGATAATTACGAGTGCCTTAGGAAGTTCCTTAGCATTTACTCTATTTCTTACCGCAGTATCGAGAATTACCTCAAAAGCAGCGTCGAGGTTTGTAGACATATTCCAGTCTGCGCTAACCATATTACGAATTCTATCACACACAGTTGCTCCTGCAATAGAAACCAACTTAGGTGAAGAAGAGAATGTCATAAACTTGTTATGGAAAGGGCCGGCCGCACGCTCTGCAAAATACATAGCCAAGCCTACTGAAGAAGCCAAAGGCAACTTATTGCAACAAGTCATTGAACCAGATACATCTGCCATAACAAGTACATTAGTACCATCTTCAACATAGTTAGGGAGAGCCTTCCACTGAGCCTCAAGTACTGAATCAGCAGGTATGTCGTTATAACCCCATATACTGCGGTTAAGATTCAAATACTTCTGAACAATATCATAAGGGAAAAGGGTATTAGCCTTAATCTCCTTTTTACCAGAAGTCACGTCATTAAGATACTCAACAAATCTTTCGCCGTCCTTGTGGGAGAACAAGACACGATACTTTGTCATAGCATTAGAAGGAACCTTATCATATGCAATAGTGCTAAACTCATTTGCAGAGATAGCGATCTCAACAATATTAAGGTACTTACGAAGTGCCTTAAGAGGTATCTTAAATGAACGAACATTCTTATATCCCAACTTCTGGGAAGTCAAAATGCCTAACTTACGAGTTGTAGGTGAAGATGCATCAGGTGTCTTGATCCACTTTGCAAGAAGTGAAACAGGCTTACCCGCGAGCATTGCCGCTCTATCCTTTTCAAACTGTGCCTTCATAACTTTCCACATATCATCTTCACACTTGGTTCCAATAAGGAAATACAAGTCATCAAAACGACCATAAAAGCCGATAAGGGCAATATTAGGTCTTACAATCTCAGGGTATCTATCTGCTGCATATCTGAGCAAAGTACGGAAAGTATCTCTCTCTCCAAGTCCCTCACGAATATCTCTTCCATAGAAGAGAATCTTTGCGGCGAGCTCCTTGTCTTCTGCGCAGGCCTTGTCGAAAAGCTCGTATCTACGAGCATCGGAAGTATTACGAAGTGCTCCAATAGTTGCAAAAAGGTCTACAAGACCTTCTCCTGAAGATGATAAGCACTTTCTGCCATTAGCAGTATAAGTCCAAGAAGTTTCTCTGCCGAGTAAATCTGCAAAATTTGCCATTGTTTTTTCTCCTTTTCACTTTTCTGTTGGCGCCGCCTCTGGGACTCGAACCCAGACACCGTTTGACCAGCTACTACATGTTTTCAAGACACGTTCCTTACCAATTAGGATTAAAGCGGCATATTCTTAACTTTTGTATATATATTATATCAAAATTTTTAATCTTTGTCAATTAGAATTTTAATCAACGAGAGCATTTTTCTCCCTTATCTCTTTCTTGGCTTCATCAAGCCATTCACAATATTGAGTGAAAGAACACTCTGAATAAAAACAATTTGGTGAGTGTCTATGAGGACACAAACAACAATGTCTTATATAAACTATATCTTGAGCTTCCATAGACACTCTCCTTTTTGTTTAGTTCTAAATGGTACCTCCGACAGGACTCGAACCTGCAACTGACCGGTTCGTAGCCGGGTAGTCTTCCAATTGGCTTACGGAGGCATATTATGATGGAAACTGTTGGACTCGAACCAACACTACTGCGTCCCAAACTGCATAGAAAAATAGGTTGCTGTCTTAATCACAAAATATGATTGTGTCATTAAGCGTGCTACCCTTACACCAAGTTCCCATGGTGCGTACACCCGGACTTGAACCGGGGACCTCTCGCTTATCAGACGAAAACTCTATACCAACTGAGCTATGTACGCATAAAATGCTGGTTTGGTTTAACCTCCTGAAACCAGCAAATGGGAGGTGGAGCTTCCGGTGGGGCACGATCCCACGACCTAGTGATTACTAATCACTCGCTCTGCCAACTGAGCTACGGAAGCATTAGATGGGGCCAGCGAAGGGACTTGAACCCTTACTTTCTTGATTACAAGTCAAGCACATTAGCCAATTATGTTACGCTGGCATTTGATGACCCCAAGAGCGGCTTCTTCAAAACCGCTTAAAAAACAATGGCGAAGAAAAAATCTAAATTGTTTTGCGGTTGAGGTCATAAAAAAATATGATTGGTAGGGACTACTTAATCAGGTCTTTTGGCGAGTCTACCCCAGTAAGCCATTTCTGGACAAAAGTTTCGTAGGAACGATTTTAGCACTTTTGTCAACTTGCATTTCCCTATAAATCATCTGTAATAATAGGATTTGCTGTACAACCAATCACTAAATGGCGGTGATACGGGGAGTTGAACCCCGATCTACCGGCTGACAACCGGTTATAATGTCCGCTATACGATACCACCATATAAAATACTCCTTTTTTCCAATTTTGGCTGGAGGGTAAGGAGCCAACCAGATGGTGACGCGTGCGGGATTTGAACCCAGCGAATACTGCCTTGAAAGGGCAGCGAGTTTGACCACTTCTCCAACGCGCCATAAACGATGGTCGGGTGGTTTTAAGTCATTATTCAACTCTACCTGTCCCGACTTACAGACCACCCAAAGTGTTAGCCGTTGAATAATGACTGTATAAGTTACTGGCTTATTTAACGTCCACGACCTTTAGAAACTTATTAGAAGGACAAACGCTTTATCATATCTCTTAACTTTCTTACATATATATTATATCATATTTTTTGAAAGTTGTCAATTACGATTTTTTGGTTAAGAATTTTTATCGGCTCACACGAGGCCAGGGGGATTTGAACCCCAGTTCTCTCTCTTTTGTAACGAGTATACGGCTAATCACTTTCGTTTACCTGCCACAGCTACCCCGATGCTGCATTCTGGCTTCCTATCAGCCGATAACTTTCTTAACTTTTATATATATATTATATCATAAATTTTTCAATTTGTCAATTAAAAGTTTTTTGTCTTACTTTTCCATCAGCATCTACTACAAAATAGTAGGTAGGTTTTATATTAAAAGGTAAGGCTTTAATCTTTGCACAAACAGTATCAATTTGCTTTAAAGACAATTTACTAATTGAGCCAAAACTCATTAACTCATTCCTCCTCTGACTTACCATACTTTTTAATAGTTTCATCCGGGTCTTGACAGAACATAAGGTCGAGTTCATCAGTAGAAATATCAGAAGCTTTTTCTTCATTTACTTCAGTTACTTTCCAACAAGTGGATTCACTCTCTAAATCACAAAGAATTTCATCAAAATCGTCCCAATAATCTCCCTCATTATCATAATCACAAATATCAATTCTTTCTTCTGCCATTCTTCTATATTCTTCTTCACAGTAAGAGTCAATGACATCAAAAGATAATTCAAGAGCATAATTACAAGCATCTTCATACGAAGAGCATTCTTTAACTCTATAAGTTTCTATACCGTGAAGGCCTTCATACAATTGTTCAGCTGCCCAAATGAAATATCTTGCCATTTTTCTTACCTTCTTTCTTATCTTTTGTATATATATTATAACATAAAAATTTTTCTTTGTCAAAGAAGATTTTTTGATGGTGTATAAATATATAAATTATTCCAATATCTCTTTTAACATCTTTGCCCTAAGAGGATTACGTAATTTTCTATATGCTCTCATTTCTATCTGTCTAATACGCTCCTCACTTCTCTGAAATGTCTTAGCTATCTCTGCAATAGACTTTTCCTCAAAAAAGTGCATTGTAAGAATCTGTGCTTCTCTATCTGAGAGAGATCCAAATATCTTCTTGATCCTGTCCATACGATCCGCTTCTTCAGCCGCCGCAACCGGAGATTCAATAGAAGTATCCTCAATCAATACATCAAAACCATCATCTTCATCATCACTAATTTGAGCATTTAAACTTGTAGGCTCATGCATCAAAACCATCAATTCTTTTACTTTATCAAGTTCGAACTTAGTCTTGTCTGCTATTTCTTCATCTCTTGGTTCTCTCTGTAAAGTCGCATATAACTCTCTCTTAGCATCTTTAATTTTCTTCAAATCAGCACTTACATTTTCAGGTCTTGTAATCATATGTCCCTGTTCATATAATGCTCTTGTTATTCTCTGTCTTATCCACCAAGTGGCGTGTGTACTAAACCTACATCCTCTTTCGGGATTATATCTCTTTGCCGCTTCAATGAGGCCTACATTTCCCTCTTGGATTAAATCCAAAAGGGAAAGACCTCTATTCATAAACTTCTTTGCAATAGAAACGACCAATCTCAAGTTACTATTTATTAACTTTTCTGTATCTCCTGATTTCGCAGCCTCTACTTCTTCACCAAAAGTAAGAAGAGGAAACTGAGAAATTTCTTTCAGATACATCTGAATAGATTCGTCCATTCAATTTCTCCTTTATCTCATTCTATATTTATATTATATCATAAATAATAATACTTGTCAAGAGAAATTTTTCCATCAAAGACCAAACTTTGCCAACATATTTGCCAAGTTATCCATTTCCTCCTGAGAAGGCTCTGTTGGAGTGGGCGCGGCCGTTGGTGTGGGGGTCTCCTCCCACGGGGGCGTTGCGTCCGAAGTAACAAGATTAGATGTCGCCGGTGCGGCCGGGGTCGCCCCAACCATGTTCTTGACTCCGGTGAGTGAGATCGCGATCTGGACCTTTTCGCCTCCATCGTCTGCCCACACATAAATCTTCTTATCTTGGGTCGTGATGTACGCATCACCGAACGCCGCAATAATCTGCTTTTCTACTGCCTCTTTCGCTGTACTGAATTTAGCCATTATTCTTCTTCTCCTCTCTCTCGCATGGTTTCATCATAACAACTAGAACACAACCACAAACCATTTATTTCTTGCATTGGCTCTGAATCGTCGGCAAACCATTGATTACAACCTTCGCAATATGTATGATGTTCCATCCAACAATATTCACACCAGTCATTACCATCATCATCAGTCCATCTCTCATCTATATCGGTACGCTCACCGCAGTTACAACAATAGAAGATATGACTATCATAGTCTGCACAATCCTCACAGAACATATATTCTGGGTCTGTTATATATTCATTATTACAACTTAAACACTTAACCTCACTACCAACTACAAATTTGGTATTAGGGCTAACCCACAAGTATTCATTAAAAGTATAAACCGGGTCATAACAGGTTGATTTTAACAAATCGTTATAATGTAAGCAACAACCATCGTGACAAGTATCTACAACCAACTTCTTAATAGACTTCAATTTGTGTCCTACCGGGATATAGGGGGCATCAAGGTAAACTTCTCCTGTTTCGGTCTCAACACTAGTTACCTTCTTTGAACGCCACAAGTTTTCCCATCTTCTAAATGGACATACCTTTCTCGCAATATCAAGCCCAACTGATGATGCAAACGGATACTGGCGGCCCGCAAACATCATATCTTCTTTGTCGGAAAAGAAGAGTAATACTCTCCACTTCTTATTATTCCAAGGTACATCACTTGGAAAACGAGGAAGTTTTGTATTTTCATCTGACCTTAAATAGCAAACAATCGTACAAGCGTCACCCATGTATGACAGATTTCCAGCCTTATATTCTCCATCAAGAGCGTGGCAAGAACGCCAGCCATGGTCATTTTCACTTGTACTTAAAAAGTCAAGAGGGTGAACTGAAAAACAGAGAGTACCCTCAACTTTATTCAACTGAATAATTCTACTTGCTTCGTTTATAAAACTTTCTCTTATTTCCTTATCTTTAACGAAGAACTTAAAGCACTTCATAAGTTTTGTGCCTACCTGTATCTTCTGGTCGCCTTTTTCGGTTTTCACTATCAGATTAGGCTTAGTGATTCTATTCTCAAAAAAACCTTGTACACCATTTGCAACAAGAAAATCGTGCAAATCTAAAAATCTATAATCTATTACCCTATGTAAAAAATCATTAAAATACTTTTCCTGTGCTTTGTCATTAAGAGTAATTGCTACTTTCTCAGGATAAGTCCAAATTAATCCATCAAAAGCTTTAATATATTTCTGTTTATTTTCCTGCCATTTTTCAAATAAATCATCAGAATTTATTTTCTCAATTGGATAATCTTGAGAATAAGCAATTACCTTATTAAATTGTTTTTGAATTTCTTTATATTCTTCTTTAACCATTTATACTCCCTGAAAATTTGTAACCACATATTGGGCATTCATTATGTTCTTTTGCTTTAAACGCTATATCACACTTAGGACACCAAACAACATTATCTATGCAACATTCTGCACAAACTATCTTGGGTTCTTTTTCTCCATAGATATCAAGAGGGACTATTTCATTTTCATAAAACTTTCCATTACAGAAATAACACTTATAAGTTGCTGGTGTTAACTTATGACCACCCATTTTCCCATATGTATCATACCAATCCTCTTCATCATCCCAACCGGGATAAGAATATGGTATACTTGGCTTGTACCATCTGTTCATCATTGTAATATTTTCAACATAAATGAACTTCTTTAAGTCTTTAGTCTTTAAGATATTCTCAACCTTATTAATCGTATCATACATATGGTCAACGTGGAGGACTTCTGCAACACTATGTTCTCTTACATAACCAATAGAGAGATTAACTCCCGCAATTCCCCATATTGGACACAAAACACTAATATCAGTAAAACTACCAAAGTTTTCCTTGAAACCATAACTTTCAATAAAATCTACAAAATCCCTATTATCACAATCATAGAATACACAATCTTCACTACCTCTGCGGTCAAGCTGAATAAGAAACTTTAAATCAGACAAAGGCTTATCAATTTCATCTGCTAATTGAAATGCTCCTACACCACCTATTTCTTCATCAGTAGTAAAAATAATTGAAGGAAGCAACTTAGTTTGCTGAAGGATTTTCAAAATTGCAAAAACTCCGGCTCTATCGTCAGCTCCCAATCCTTGCGGACTCCATATTACATTTTGTCTTGTATCATAATAAATTTCTTCTGGAGGTGCCTTAAATACTGTATCCATATGAGCTAATAAACCAACAGGAACATCACCTACTGCATAGATATAATCTTCTGTTGCTATTATCTTTTTGTACTTTCTTTTAAGATGTGCAAACAAAAGATTTCTCAACTGTTCTTGTGTTAATTCTGCCAATGCTCTAAATAATTGATAATCGTTTTCACTCATTACTTTCTTTTTTTCCACAACGTCACCACCAATCTGTATACATTACCACTTCTGTATCCCAGTTAACCGTCTGTAAAGCGTTTTCACATATTTTTATTGTTTCCTCAAGAGTTTCAAAATACAAATCGTCATAATCAGTATTACCGAAGAAGAAACCAGAAGAAGTAGGGAGAAGTTCCGGAGCCTTATCACGATATTTAAGAACAAATTCACAAGTTTCCTTCAAGCGTTCCAATTCTCTTTTAGAAACCTCAACATATTCACAATTTCCATTTTCTGAATAACCGCAAACATCTACAAACCAACGTCTAATAGCATTAGCTTTTCTCCAATAACCAATCTCTTTAAGAGGAAAATCACACTCTTTCTGTTCGTCTTGTGTAAGTTCTTCAAAATAGGTTTTCACCATTTTACAATTACCATATTTCAAGTACATATCAAGTCCCATAAATATATCTCCATTTTTATTTTTCTATATATATTATATCATAAAATAAGTATCTTGTCAATTAAGATTTTTATGGTTGAGTATCTAAAGGGTATTTTTCAAAATATTTCTTTGCTTTCTCTGGATCTGCCATGCGGAACGCCAGATCACACATGTGACATGTACCAGTCTTAGTACATTTTTGACCGCAGAACATACGGGTTCTTGTAAATTCTGGAATTATCATTCGATTTGCGGCGTCCTTGTCCCCGAGATTGTTGATGATCTGGGACAAGTTTCCCGGCCACTCGTGTTCTTCTGCGTAAATTCTATACAATGCCCTTTCCTTTTTGAGCCAATTATTTAAATCCTTGTCAATTGAGGGAAAGAACTCAACAACAGAAACATATTCTTCATAGAGGGCCAGATCCTCCGGTCTTATCCACGGGCCGCACAGTCCATTTGCTCTTGGTAATCCATCTACGTTTGCTTCATTTGCATATACCCTAACTTCTGGTATATCTGGTAAATGTTCTAAATCAAAAAAGAGGGGCGCCGCAATATACACATACTCCACTCCGAGTTCACGTAGGGCCTGGAGGTCGTAATAATTAGAAACTGGTCGTGCGTGATAGAAGTCAATTCCTTCTTCTTTTGCTCTTAAACAATCTTGAATATTATCAAGACAAAGTACAAAACCCTTTTTCTTAACACTATTCAAGGCTTTAATTTCTTTCCAATCAATTTTATCATTATTTCTATCGTGTCTTAAAATAATAGTTGCTTCTGGGTAATCATCAAAATAAGACTTGATACCCTTTCTATCATTATACATAAACATAATTTCATCTGCTTTAGCCAGATATTCTTTTGTTTGCTTTGCTGATAAACAAAACTTCATTCCTTTACCTCCCCTTTATTTTAAGTCTAAATTACTTTTAATACGGTTCTTTACATCTTCTATCCCTTTCATACGCCCATCAAAATAGCCTTGGTCATATGCGGCTTTTCTTACAGCCTCAATATACTTTATAGCTTCTTCCGATAAAATTTCTGTGCATACGGGGGTGTTTTTTTCGGCGGTTGCGGTACTACTTTCTAACAAATCCTTAAATTTCATATTTGTTCCTCCTTATACTCGAAAAGGGGTCTCAGGTGAGACCCCTCATTAATTTGATATTTAAGACTTATTAAGCAATCTTATAAGCCTTAACAGTTCTTGCTCTCTTACCCTCGCCACCGGGGATCTTTACGTCAGTCTTTTCAGCATTACCAGCCTCAACAAGTGCGTTCAATCTGTATGTGACCTTGGCTATTGTAGCCTCAGGGTCCTCGATCTTAGCGGCGATGTCAGCGATTGTAGCAAAGTTATCTGTAAGAGCTGCAACTACTGCATCTGTAAGAGCATCGGGTTCAGCAGCCTTCTTAGCCTTTCTCTCCTTGGCCTTGACTGCCGCATTGTCAAGCAACTCAATCTCGTGCTTAGCGAATGTAGCAAGAGCCTCAGCAGGAACCTCTACCTTGGCACCCTCTGCATCTGTGTAGGCGAATTCGCCATTCTCAACATAGTTTACGATTGCTGCGAATACATTTCTCTTTGTGAACTTCTCCATAATGTTACCTTTTTTAACCTTTCTGTTTTTCATTTTCTTTTATATATATATTATATCATTTTTTTACTTCTTTGTCAACGACTTTTTTATTATCTTGTCAAAGAAGTTCACTCTTTATAAAAAGTATATCTTTCTTACTTTTTACACTTATATTATAACATTTTTTTGTTTCTTTGTCAAGAAGAATTTTTCAAACCACTTATAAATTTGTTTTTATGACAACGTCAAGGTGTTTAGTGGTTGAAGTAGGATGACATTCATATCTACGGGCATAACTTGTAGCCTCATTTGGATTATCAAAAGTATTATCTGCTTTAATAATTCTATATGTCAAGTTAGAGGTAAGTGTTGTAATAAGTTCTTGAGACAAAAGGCCCCATAACTTAATATCACATTCTTCCCCATATTTATCCACAAGTTCACATCCACGCTCAGTAAGGTCTTCATAATAAATTATAAATCCCTCTGAATAACTATATCTGTTCGGAATATAGGTGTGGAAATGATGAATTGTTGAAGTAAAATCTTTGAGGTATTCATTGAAGTTATGGTAGAAATTATCAAAATCTACAAAAAACTTGTAATACTTTTTATTTTTTCTATCAACAATGTTCAAACTTATTGGGTCTGCCAACTTCACTTCGCCATCATCAAAGGGGTTATCATGTAATTCATCATAACAACTATCGCAATAATAGCAATCACCTATTCTATGTAATTCATTAAGATCATACTCCCACTCTCCGCAATTATCACAGTAATACTTGGTAGGAGCACAATCTTCACAAACAAGGCTGCCCTCATTACCTTCATCAAGATAACCAACTTCGCCACAATACATACAAACAAAGTTGCCGGAATATGTACAGTACAAACTATCATCTTTGTGGTCACCATTGGTTATATAGTAAAAATGACGAGTATATGACTCGTTAATGTCATTATACATATAACCAGTGTCAAAAGTTACGTAATCATAACCACCAAAAGTCCAATTATCATAGTCGGGGATCCATTTGTCGTACTCAGTCTGGAAATCATTCCAACCAAGATTCTTCTCAACAAGCTCTCTAATCCAAGTAAGACAAGCCAAAGTAAGTTCATCACTCTCGTAAGGATAGGCCTTAATATCCATAATGAGTTCAGGCTTAACAATAAACAACTCACGCCATTTCTTGCTATTCCACTCACTACCACCGGGCATAGTCATAGTCTTATTATCAGACTTAAAATATCCAACAACAACCATTTCAGAATTCATCATTTCAACTGTGCCACTTCTGTAACAACCCTTTTTCTTCCAAGACATACAGGAATCCCAATTTGACTCATTATCACTCATTGTCATATAGTCGAGGGGGTGAATTGAAAGACAAAGTGTCCCCTCAAGCTTTGCGGTATTCAGAGCCATAGAATGGTCTATTCTAAACTCCTCATATCCCTCATCTATTCCAATCCACTTTGCTATCTTACCAATGAGAGGTACAACCTTTGAGTTCTTCTGTGCAGAAAACTTCTTGATTTCTCCATTGGGGTTAATAGCCTCAAGAATAAACTCATTTTCAATTCTATTCTTTGCAAGAGTTTCAACTCTTGTTACCTGCTCAAGTACCCAGTTGGGAGAATCAGATCTTACCTTAGAATAATCATATAAGGCACTCATAAATCTTGAAATGAACTTTTTATGCTTTGTTGCAACTTCATACATTCTATCTCTAACAGCTTTAAACGGTTCACGAATTGCAAAAGGCTTCTCGATAATGAAATTATTGCCGAGCATCCTATAAAGATAGGAGTCCTTATACTCATTCCAATAACGCATAATTTTCTCAAGTGAGGCTCGTCTCTGATAACCCTCCGGGAGAGCATATTCATCAATATAATCTTCCATCATTGTCTTCTCATTAGCAGGAATCAAATCAAATAAATTCATATTAAATATACCTCTTTATCATTTTTCATATATATATTATATCATATTTTTATAAAGTTGTCAATATTGCTTTTTTTAAAGCGATATATTAAATATATGAACTCCTTTTGTTGCTATCTCTTTTATACGAATACAGATAGCTCTTTCCCACTTGTCGATTTCTTTTGCCGATTCAATGCTTTTTGTTTCAACAGAAGAGTTAATATCAATAGGAAAATCATATCTACGACCTTCCATCTTTTCACCATATTCCTCGCACTTATTTTTTCCTGCTTCGGTCAACTCATCTTCGTAAACAAAATAACTTTTTGCAGCCTCATATATTCCAAATCCATCAGATTCTATTCTGGAATAAAGATGTATCGCTTTAAGATAGTCACTCATTTCTTTCTGATTATTACGTAAAGTGCTATAAGTTGTAAACATTGTTGTCCTAAGTTCTTTAGTTTCTCTATCTAATACATAAAGAAGTGAATTGTCATAAATAGGCAATTTTTCACCCGTTACAAAATCGGTATGAAGTTCATTATAACATACTTCACAATATGGTACTTCATTCTCTCCAACAAAACAAATACTGTCAATATCAGGAATTAAAGAACAACCACAACACGAACACTCTGTGGGCCTACATCCATCACAAATGATAGTACCACCATTATCATTACAATCGTCATAATTATTACCTACGTTACCACAAGCCATACAAACAAAAGGGCCCGAGTAGATAATATAACTTCTCTCACCTACTTTATGATTTACACCTTCATAAATGAAGTGTCTATAATGTTCATCTTGTGCTATATCGTTATACATATAATTGGTCTGAAAACAATATCCCTCATTTATAAGGAAATCATTATCACCACTCTTGCAATCATTCTGATATTTCCAACCAATATTCTCGGTTACAAGTTCTTTTAACCAATTCATACAAAACATAGTTAAGTCATCACTCATAAAAGGGTAAGACTTTACATTAACAATACAATCTTCATTTACAATAAAAAGTTCTCTCCACTTTTTATTATTCCACTTTTCATAGTTAGCACCATTCCAGCATAAATTCATATCATTCTTGCTCTTAAGATAAGCAACAACTACATAGGGAGAATTCATCATTTCGATAGTGCCCTGTCTATAACACCCCTCTTCCTTCCAAGACATACAAGAGCTCCAATCACTATCATTATCACTCATAGTCATATAATCCAAAGGGTGGATAGAAAGACACATAGTACCCTTTAAAGTTTTTGTATTCATCGCCATAGACTGAGCAAGTCTTACCTGCTCAAATAAGTTCTTGTCTATATCATAGTAATCTACAATTTTAGAAAGAATACGAATTACTTTTGCGCCCTTCTGAAGATGTATTTTTATAGGGGGTTTTGTTGCACTCTCAAGCGTAAGAATATCTCCGTGGTCAGCCAAGTAGTCTTGATCCAAACGACCTAAAGACAGCAAATATGCTCCTGAAAATGAAGCAATCAGATTTCTTATCCAAATATACTCTACTGTTTCACTTACAGCATCATAAATTAAATCGTGTAATGTATTCACGACCTGCTCTTTCCTGAGTTTTCTCTCAATATCGAGTTGTGTCTCTGTATAACAAACCTCACGCTGAAGGATAAACTTATCCTTAAATATCTGAGCCAATAAAGATTCGCTCTTACAATAATCCCACTCTTTTAAAACCTTTTCAACAGAAGCTGTTCTCTTTACATTTATTTCAAGATTTTCATCAATATATTTACCAATCTTCTTCTTATCTTCAAGTGTAAGTCTATCAATCAAACTCATATCAATTTACCTCTCTTATTTTTCTATATATATTATAGCATAAAAATAAGGTTTTGTCAATATAATTTTAAGCCACCAGAAAAACCGGTGGCTTAAAATTAGAAAGCAGGAATCCAATGACCGCAAGCCGGACATACGAAGTGCGGCCATGGTTCTACCCAGATTTCGTAATCCTCAAATTCCCAAAGTCTTCCACAAGTACACTGCTTTACATAACGCATCTTACTTCACCTCCGAGCATCTCGTGAGCACGGTCTGGCGCACGTTTCTATAAGTCTTATGTTCTTTTACAGTTCCCTTTATATTCTTTTTGGAACCTACCGCCCAATCTTTAGCCGTTGTTGACCAAACAAATACATTTCCGTCATCAGACCGCATAACGTGCATGTGCTGGATTCCGTAGTAACCCTCGAGTGTGATATTCTTCTCTACTGTTACTTCAACGACAATTCTCTCTCCAACTGTTCCAACGAACTGAGATTCATCTTCAGGATAAATAAGAGATTCAAGATAAGCCTTAATCTCACTTTCCTTCTTGAGAGTTTCATCATTGACGGCTACCTTTTCCCATTCAACCTTTTTAGTTGTAAGTCCCTCGGGAAGTTCCAAGTCCTCAACATTGATGTCACTTACAAAATACCAATTAAAAAGGTTGTTAAATCTACCGCCGTGCTCCTTGATCCAGTCCTTGTGCTCATAGGACTCGCCGCACACTATGTTTATATAACCCTTATCAAAACCGAGGATGTTCTTTAGAGGCTTTAACTTCTTAGTCATTGCTTCTTCTGGGTACATCTTAGCATACTGAGCATCAGAATACCATCTTACTTTCTTTTTTGTATCTACATTTGTATAAATGTATACATAAGACTTTCCATTTTCTACAAAAGGCTCACCTATAATTGTATACTTCTGATAAGATTTCGCAACAGGCATATTAAAAACCTCACTTTCATTTTCTATATATATTATAGCATAAAAAGTGAGGTTTGTCAATATAAATTTATTTAATACGACATTTTCGTTGTCGTAAATAGTCCTTGAGATGATACTTTGCCCAAATCAAAAACTCTATTAACCCATAAAAAACAAAACTACCGATAAGGGTTAAAATTAAAAATACAAGTAAATCATTTATTATCATAACTATATCTATATAAATCTATACAAGTAATAAAAAACCATAATCCAGCAGCTACAAACCACCCAATACCGCCTTGTCCGCTAATCATATACTGCAAAGCATTATAGAGGTTTAACATAAATAATAAGCTATCAAATCCTAACTTTAAGCATATGAGTAAACAAGTTTTAATATCATTCACCGTCTTTTACCTCCACTACAAGGGCTCCAAATGTTACCCCATGTTCATTAACATATTTAGCAGTACACAGATCTCCAACTATTGTCATATCTAAAAGCCAATAAGGCATATCACAAAGAAAACCCCTGTAAGCTGGTTCTTCCTCATCATCTTCTGGTTTCCACACTATGATATTAGTGTCGAACATATCAAAAAGTTTAAGTAATTTTCTTAATTTCATATTTAAATCTCCTCCTCACATACCGGACACTCATGTCCATTCTCCATAAATACCTCGGGGTAGTCTGCAAACAGAATCGGCTCGCCGCACTCTGGACACTCGAACCAGAGATCTTCTTGTGCTACTTCATCCTCATCACAATAGCAAGACCGCACTCCATATGTATCAACCATATACTTTACATACTCTTCTGGTGTCATCATGTTCTTTTTCTCCTTTAAGCCAAGTCCTTTATAAGAATTGTATAAGCGTGTCCTTCCTCGTCTTCATGTCCTTCCTTTTTATACAGAAAATATACATTAATATATTTCCCATTTTTAGACATTTCCGTTCTCAAAAACTCTATACTATCCCAATATGTACCTTTTCTTTTGTTACAATAGCAGTCAATGGCATGTTCTGTCGCTTTTTCCGCTGAAGCAAATACGCCACAATATTCATCATTACTATCTATCAAAACATAAGCCTTCATATATATCACCTATTATGCTGCAACCAAGTCCTTAAAATTGCAAAATCACTATATGACAAATCAAATTTTTTGTTAATAGCAATAACTTCTGTTATATCTTCGTTAATTTCATTAAATTTTATTTCCAGATACTCATTATTTAAACGCTCTTTGTAAAGTTTAAAAGCATCAGCTACGGCATCTTCTTTTGAGGCATATGTACCGAAACATTCGTTGTCATTATCTGTTATGGTATAATAATAAAATCCCATAAAATCTACTCCATTTCATCTATCTCTCTTATAAAGATTGTAAAAGGATTCACTTCCCTTTCTTCATCAAACGGATTTGTAACTGTAAAATAAACTTCAATTTTTCTTCCATCTTCAGACTTTTCCGTTCTTGAAAACTTTGTTTTTGAATATTGCTCAATAGCGGCCAGTGCCTTTTCTACAGAGGAGTATACACCATTATAACCGTTATTCCAATCCATCAAGACATAAACTTTCATATATATCGTCCTTTCTTAAACTAAATCCTTAAAATCACACCACTCCATATCCTTAAGGAATTCAACTGCGGGGGATCTGAATGTTCCCTCAACAAGTTGCTTTGTTCCCTGTGTATCTCTCGTATAAAGTGTCTCAATCTTTGTGTACTTGTGCATATTTTCCTCCATTATTGATGAACATATTCTTCGCAAGCTCTTGGATACCGAGTACCTACATATTCTTCTCCATAACGACAATTACCTCTATCGTTATAATGACATCTAATACAAAATTGTTTTACTTTTTCGTTAGTTTCCATATTTTATTCTCCCTTAAGTGCATCTACTATATCTTTCGCCTTAGCCGGAAATAAATGTTCTTTTCCATCAGAAGTGCATATTACAGAATATTTATTAGGGTTATTCTCATAAGGTTGAATTGAAGTTATTTGTTTGATATTTATATATTTTTGATTCCACGAAAGAAATACCATTTTTATTCATACCTCAATCTTTATTTTTCTTACATATATATTATATCATAAAAAATGATTTTTGTCAACAAAAATCTCTGGGTTTAGTCCCAGAGATCTCTGTATGCGTTTTCTAACATTTTAAAACCAAGAGCAAGTTCAACATCTTCTTTATCTGAAGCGTCTTTGTAATCCTGTAAATTTCCTTCTTCATTATAGTAATCTTCATACTCCATAGCGTTTTTGAAATGATTCACTATTTCATTAAGATAGTCTATCCACTGCCCATCAGTTTTTATTTCAGTACCATCTTTGAGACTCATTGGGACGCCACAGTGATTATTTGCTAAAGAAGTGAGTGACTGTACAATCAATTCAGAATGATATGTAAAATAATCCCATAAATCCGCATCACAATATCCACGTGTTATTCTCTGATAACACCACTTGATACATCTGAAGAACATTTTAATATTTCTCAACCAAAACCGGGGAGACTTATAAAAACAACCAGAAAACACATTGAGTTTATTCATTCTTAAAATACTCCTCTTTCAGAAAATAGTTCTCTTCTGCATTAAGTAAGTTGTGCGGCACGGCGGTCTTGCGATAGTCACGTACTCGATCACGCGGATTTTCTGAACGCCAAGCCGCACAATCAACAGTTATAAACTTGTTTACTATCTCCCACAGCTTCCAATCCCAATATTGACCGGCATATTCAAAGCGATAGTCCTTGTAATACCCGGTTGCCTTATCAAATACTCTCATTCTGCAATACAGAACACCGCCAGAATTGTCGTCCCACTTCAAAAAGTGAGTTGCACCCTGTCTGATTTCAAATCTACCAAGCCAGAGTTCATCGTTTCTTATTGCTCTATTGACTATCTTAAGGGCAGAAGTTAAATTCTTCTGATACTTCTTTCTCATCTTATTCTTCATATTAAATCACCTCATTTATCTTTCTTATCTTTTCTATATATATTATAACATAAAATGCGGTCTTTGTCAACGAAGATTTTTTGTGCCAAAACGAGGGATCCCGTGGACCCCTCGCCGCACTTTCCTTATTTATTCTGTTCTTCTGGTTCTTCCCCAACTTCTATTCCACAATAGAGATATTTGTTTTCATCATATCTATTATCCCATGCTACAGAATCAATAATCTCTTCAAGAGAAGCAATATAACCTTCACTTGATTGTAATTCTGCTTTAATATTAAGCCACTCTTCAATATCTGAATTGAGATTATGAATTTCTTCCAACTTGTCCTCAATTGAATTGTTGCAACCAGCAATTATAGTGATTGTTTTTTCAACCTCAACTACCTTTTGGTCTACTTCTTTAATTTTGGATTCAAGGCCATTTTTAACATAAGTCAAGTCCATAATAGTTACAGGTGCAACATTACCATAAGGGACAACAAAAGGACAAAAATCATCAAATGCAGTAAAAATACTACAAATTTTACTAAAGTTGCCAATAGGGAGAAATTCACCATTTAAGCCCTTTATAAAAAACTGAATATACTGTGACATAATTACCTCCTTAAGAACCGCAGGTTCTTACCAATTCTGCTTAACCTTTAGACCCCAAGTACCGCACTTTTTGCAACCACAATATTGAGGCTCTCTGACTGTTCTACACATTCTACTATAACCCCCGATGACGCCGCAGTTAGGGCAGATGAGATCGTACTTGTTCTTGACCTCGGTGTGTCTTTCAACTTCACCTGCTGCCTTGGTAAGGGGGCAACCCAGCTTGCCACACATTCTCTTGAAAACTGCGTCGTGGCCGTGAGACTCTTTTGTAAGTTCTGTTACTATTGCGTGGGCAGCCTCGTGAAGAATAACATCGTGGATTGACTCATCAGTAGCAGTTTCAATAAGCTGCTTGGAAAATTCTGCTCTATTGGGAATAAGGTCGCTACCCTTCCAATCACTTATTACTCTTGCGTGAGTACGAGTAAGTCTACCATTAAGAGAAACAGGAATTTCTCTTGTCATTCCACCTTTGCGGCAAGCCTCATAAAACTCATTCTTAATTCTATCAATATCATACATACTTAAATTTACCTCTTTTATTTTTCTTACATATATATTATATCATAAATTTAGGTTATCGTCAATATAGATTTTTAGAAATACAAAAAGAGAGGTTTGCAACCCTCTCTTAACGAACATATTGGTTTACCAGACCTTATATTTTCACACATATGTCAGATGCTATTGGTTTCTTTCACCCAGAATCCAAGCAAGGGGGCAGCACCTTTTTCATTAACGCACCGGCTGCAGGTCGACTGTGCTATATGCCGCTTTCAGTAAGGCACTCTTGTGGTAATAGGTGAGCGTACCTAAATAGGTTTTTTCCCGTTTCCGCGGATGGACGAACCTATAAGAACCAAGTGGGTTAGGAGTTTTATGGAGAAACTCCTACAAAAACCTCAAGTTTATTTTAACCTCTCTGACCCACTTGTAAAGATTGAGGGTTCCGCCTCATTTGTAAGGGTTTAACGTCCACGAGCCTTGGGGCGTGCGGATTAGGATCGACGGGTCGGTCTGCTTGGGGGCCGCCACCCTTTTGATAGAGCTTACGCTCTATCAAACTCGAGTGAACAGAGTCTTTCTGTCCTTACCAGAAGTCTTAGACTTCTCGATACCCTCAATAGTACGGATCAGACCGGAGAGCTTCTGAGTGGAGAAGTTCTCGCCGATAAGCTCGTTGATGTCAGAGAGGGTGTAAGCCTTGCCGGGCTCCATAGCCTCATAAATCTTTGCACGGAGTGCATCGTTAGCAACCTGCTCCTTAGAGGGCTTACGCTCTCCAGATGCTCTACGCTCAAGGGAAGCCTTGAGAGCCTCAAGCTTTGCGATCTCGTCAGGGGAGAAACCCTCAACGCCCTTAAGGGACTCGATACCAGAAGTAAGTGCAGAAATGTAAGTAATCTTCTCAGCCATAATTTTCACCTCATTTTTTTTCTTTCTTTTTTATTTTTCTTACATCTATATTATACCACAAATTTTTAAGTTTGTAAAGTATAATTTTTTGAACCTCTTTGTAAGATTTCCGACTTTGGAATTAGGGTTCTTACTAACGCCTTCTCGAACTTGTACTTAACCAACTTGATAGGAACGCATTCCTCTAACGACAAGTAGGTTTTCAGAACCTTTATTTTCTTCTTTCTTTATCTTACATATATATTATATCATAAATTTGGCTTTTTGTAAAGACAAATTTTTTGAACTACTTAATCCTCTTCCTTTACGAAAATAGCAACGTGCTGTCTAATTCCATCCTCAAGAGTATAACCACAAGCCTTATAGCGGAGTTCAAAGTAAGTTCCTTCTTCGCCTTTAACAAGTTCGCGGTTAGCAAGATACATAGGAGCATCTTCAATATATCCCTCAAAGAGAGGAGAATTTTCATCATCTCCCCATATTCTTACCCAAGTACCAAGAGGGAGGAAGTTGAGTACATCTATTAACTTCATATTTATCATTACCTTCCTTATCTTTCTTACATATATATTATATCATAAAAATAAGTATTTGTAAAGTTAGATTTTTTGATTTTAATACTTAATACTATCGTGTGCTATAATTCTTGCAGCATTATCAACTTCTGTAATAGAAACAATTTTTTCGGTAGAAACTGTGAATTTTGCTTCTGCTAGCATCTGTGCTTCTTCTTTATTATGAGCCAATATAAGCATTTTATAATAATCAGAATAAGGGTTAGATGTATAAACTTCAAATAACAACATAATATTTTCTCTTTTCTTATCTTTATACATATATTATAGCATAAATTTAGATTATCGTCAATATAGATTTTTCAATCTACTTGACATTTGCGGGAGCCCGTCCATGTAGATCCGCAGGAGCAACCGCCGCAAGGTTTTTCTAAATCCACTTTTGGTTTGGTGAGACGAGTGTTGCGTGTGCCAGCGGGGCGACGCCCGCAAGGTTTGAATTCTTAAAAATTTATGTTATAATATATATAGGTAATTTTATAGGAGGTTTAAGGAGACGGAGTTAATAGACGGAGCATTAGTTTTATAAGGGGAGAGTATAGAATTAGTGTGTGTTCTATTGGTTATGTCTTAATGGAATATGGAAGAAAAAAATAACAGAATTCAATGCGAAATTGTATGTATGTTATGCGAAGATGTAATAAAAACAGTAAGTTATGAGGAGTTTTGTTGCAAATATTCCAACAACCCGTTCATTGTGTGTCCCAGCTGCAAGGCCGCATGGAAAATCGTGAAAAAAGAAAAGTCGGCTCGGGAAGAAAAGAAGGAGTAAGGAAAAAGGCTCGGAGTCGTGTTAAAATTTTGCGTTGTAGTGTTAAAAATTTAGGTTGTAAATAAGGTGTTAAAAATTTGGTTTGTAGTGTTAAAAAAAAGGTTTGTTCTGTTAAAATTTTGGTTTGTAGTGTTAAAAAAATGTGTTAAAAAAATAGATAGGGTTTGTTAAAATTTTGCGTTGTAGTGTTAAAAATTTGGGTTGTTCTGTTAAAATTTTGGTTTGTTGAAAGGAGGTGAGAAATTAAAAGTGGGTAGAAAAAGACAAATACCTAAGATAAAAGAAATTTGTGCAAGTAAATTGTATAATGATTTGGTTTATAGTTATTTGCAGACTATTTCTGATGAAGAAGGAAGAATATTTCGGTTTAATATGAATAATAAGGAAATAGGAGATAAAGTGGGGTTATCAAGACAAACAGTTGCTACAAAAATTAAGAATTTGGAAGAATTAGATTTATTAAAATTTATTGAAGAAACTGACGAATATGAGTTGATTATATTAGAGCCTAATATTGCAGCACTTATACCAGAAGAAACTTTGAAGTTGTTAATTGATACAATGAATGAGAAAACTATTTCTATTTATGTCTATTTGTTTAAGAGATTTTATGCGAATAAAAATAAGCCGTATACAGTTACTTACACACAATTGAAGGACTGGATAGGAGTTTCTACCAAGTCTACCTCTAACAACCGGGTAGTATCGAATATATTAACCGTGTTGGAAAAATTGGGGTTATTGGAGTATGAAATGTCAGAGGCTGGTCGCAAAGTGTTCTGTGTGGTGAAGAATGTAAAGTTAAAAATTTGAGTTGTTGTGTTAAAATTTTGGTTTGTATTGCGTGTTAAAAATTTGGGTTGTTGTGTTAAAATTTTGTATTGTTGTGTTAAAATTTAAGATAGTATATTTAATATAGGGGAGCTTTCCCCTCCCCTAGAACCCTTTCCCTGGGTCGAGTTTTGTAGTTCGCTTCGCTCACTACAAAACTCTCCCGGGCGGGGAAACTCGCTTTTATTGGGGGGCGGGGGCCAGAGAAAACTGAGGGGATTATAGGGAGGAATATTTAGAGAAGTGAAACGAAAATTGATTTTTGAATTAGAAGGAAATTCTCTGGTTTTGAAACTTATGGATGGGGAAATAGAAGTAAAAGAAGAGGTTATGAAAAAGGATATGAGATAGAAGCTTATGTGGCAATTTAGATTTAGGACTTTATGCAAAGGTAGAATTAGATAGAATAGAAGATGAAATGAGAAGAATAAAAAGTTGTGGAGTGTGAGGAAAAGAGGGAAGTTGCCAGGGCGACACGCCCCTGCGATATGCCATCACTGGCCGCAAAGACGAATTCGGGCATAAAAAAAAAGGACTCTTATTCAGAGTCCAAAATAATATCCACCATCCATCATCTTCACTATGATCTTAGCCACCCCCTGGGCCGCACTCTTACTCACAGGTTCGTACTTATCTAACTTGTCTTCGTAGTACTTTCCTACCCACTCGTCAAATGCCATTATAAGCCCAACCATCTCTTCTTCCTTTTGGTTGCTGCGCTCCTGCTCTTGTTCTTGCTTCTTCTTGGCCTCGGCTCGATTAGCGGCGTCTGCAATCTTGTCTAATATTGCTTCTGCATCCTCTTGGTCTTGCTGTATAAGCAACTCAAACATTCTATCATACCAATCATCAGTTAATCTTCCCATAGTAATAATTCACCTCTTTTTATTGTTATACTTATATTATAACATAATATTTTTTAATTTCCAAACCGTAGCTCGAAAAATTGAGAGCAAAATGAAGTCGTAGACTTAAAAATGGAGAATGATTCATCCGCCTTATAGAAGGTTATGTTTCTGAGGACAAAAATAAGTCTGGAGCGCGAATCGAGTGGAAAGGGTATGAGCAATTTTTCGCCTTTCCCGGAAATATATATTTCTTGCGGCGACCCGTCCAAAAAATCGCACTTGACAAGGGCCGCGAGTTATGCTATATATTTATATTTATATTTCCCCTTTTATTATATCATATTTTTTAAGTGCTGTCAATAGAGATTTTTTCTTCTTACTCTTGGTTTTATTTTGGGGCTTGTTAAAGCCCCAATTTTCCAAAATTTGCTTATCTTCTTTTGGTTTCCTTGCAACTTTTCATACGACTATTTTTGTCTTTACTAGACTTCACTCTAGCTCTCTGATGAAATGGAAAAGTGGAAGGTCTGTGGGCTAAATTTAATATGCGGTTTTCCCGTTGGCGAGATCGTAGGGTTACGTTGAAAAAATCTCACTTGACAAGGCGCGCAAAATATGATATAATATATAGGGGGAAGATTTTTGCTCTTGTCTTACTTCTGGTCTTGTTAAATAAATCTTACTTGACAAGGAGGTGTCAATAGGGATTTTTTGGACTGGCCGGTGGAAGATCAAGTGCGGGGAAAAATTGTGTTTTTTTATTATATGAAAAATATAAGGTAGTAATTGAGGAGTGTTGTCCAAAGAATTTTTTGAACGGGGCAGCGCATATTGGGAAGATTAAGTCACGGGTGGTCAGAGGCCCGGCCATATGGGAAATTGTGCATGTTGCGGGGGTAAAAAATGTCGGAGACGGATTTCGGGATTTGGGAGGTGTGAGGCACGTGTGAGCATATGCTCGGCCATATGTGCTGAGGGGTCGCGTTGGTGGGAAACGGGCCAGACTCGCTCGCTCACGGCCCGCCGAGCAGGCCCTGTCAATAGGTATTTTGCACAAAATTTCAAAAAATTTTTTGTGCAGTATGCACAAAACTCGATCTTGTCAAGAGGCAAATTGCACAAAATCTCGATAAATTTTTTGTGCAATTTATAGAATTTTTGTGTACCAAAAAAGGGACTATCCGAAGATAGTCCCTTTAATAGGTCGGTTAGGGGTTGACCTTACACCTTGCGGAACCAAGCAACACGCTTGATTTCAACACGCTCAACCAAGCCGTCACGCTTCAGCGGAGTAAGCAAGGCAGATACCTTGTGGGTCGATGCGGTTTCAAGCCCAGGCACAACCGCAATAAGGTCGTTAATGCGGTAGAGTTTGCCCTGCTCCATAGTGGCAAGGATAGCGTCACGCAGTTTTGCGTTTTCCTTTACTTCAGCGGATACCGCACGGGGTGCGTTAGCCTTCTTTTCGAGCGACTTGATAAGGCTCTCAACCTTATCTTTTACCTCAACGGGCAACTGCTCACCATAAGTAGCAACAACAAATTCGAGTGCGGACTTCTGAGTCATCTTTTCAGCCATAATTATCACCTCATAAAATTATATTTGTAATAGACTTGTACTTGTTGGTGTAGCCAAACTGTTCTTACTTGAAAGGTCGCAACCTCTAAAGGCTTCTTAACTTTCCTTATCTTTTTTACACTTATATTATATACCAAAAATCTTGTTTTGTCAACAATGATTTTATTGTCAAGATTCAAGTGTCTATTTGACTTGGCGTCCCTCGTCTTTCGACACTACCATTATAGCATACCCACAACTGATTGCAACCCCCAGATTTTTGTGCAAAAAGCACAAATTATAGTAGATTTTACATAAAAAATTCTACATTTTGCACAATTTACTTCGCAAATTTAAAAAATTTTGAAATTTGCGAAATGATTTTCACTTTATTGCACTAAAGTAAAACCTTTTGTGCATTATGTAGAATTTTTTAGCATAAATTTATGCAACTTGTAGAAAATTTTCTACATTCTGCACAAAAAATGCACAATTTTGGGATAAAAATTTGTGCAAAATGCACAAAAAAAGTGCTTGACAAAATTGGTGGGGCGTGGTATAATGGAATTTCGGGCCGCGCTCAACCGTTAGCGGCCCGCTCTATTATACCATATCCAGGGCCTCCTGTCAATAGGCAAGTTGCACAAATTTTTAAAAAATTTTTTGTGCAATATACACAAATCCCCAAAAGTCAATAGGCAAATTGCACAAATTTTCAGAAAAATTTTTGTGCAAAATGTAGAATTTTTTCACTTGACAAATAACCCCCTATGTGTTATCATAGGGGGTTAAGTGTATAAAGAAAAGGAGGACAAAAAACCGTCAATTAGTGGGATAGGGTTTTTGTGGGGAACCCTGTCAAAACCCCCCGTAGGGCGTAAGCCTTACGCCTTACGGAAGTAGGCGACACGCTTGATTTCCTCACGGATTACAAGCCCGTCACGCTTCATAGGTGTGAGGAGTGCGGACACCTTATGAGTGGAAGCCGTGGCAAGTTCGGGAACCGCAGCGATGAGGTCGTTGATACGGTATGCCTTACCCTCTACCATATTGTCGAGGATAGCCTTGCGGAGCTTGGCGTTTTCCTTAACCTCTGCGGACTGTGCACGAGGGGCGTTAGCCTTCTTCTCGAGGGACTTAGCAATATCCTCAATCTTACCCTTTACATCTGCGGGGAGAGCCTCGCCGTATGTAGCAAGTACGAACTCAATTGCCTTTGCCTGTGTCATCTTTGTTTCTGCCATAATTAGCACCTCTTTCTTTTGTTTTTCTATGTTTTTATTATAACATTTTCTAAAAGGTTTGTCAAGTGTTTTTTTTCTTACTTGTTTAACTTTTTTTCTTTAAGTTACTTTTGACTTTCCTTACCTTTTGTACTTTTATTATAACATTTTTTATAAGGCTTGTCAAGTACTTTTTTTTGACTTCTTTTTTTTCGTCTTTCCTTTCCTTACCTTACATACTTATTATAATGGATAAAATCGTTTTTGCATAGTAGGCACAATGCACAAATTTTAGGAAAATTTTTGTGCAATCTGTCAACAAGATCTCTCTTGACAAATTGCCTTGGGTGTGGTAAAATTTCCGGTCGGAGACGATTTTCCCCATTATTATTATAGCACAAAGAAAAAAGGCTGTCAAGCCTTTTCTCAATAAATTTTTGTATTCATTTTTTTATGTCTTTTAAAGCAAGTTTTCAAAATTTCCGCTTCAATCAGTACATCTTCTAAACCTGTATGACTTTCAACAAAGTCATTGTTTTGTGTAATGTATCTGTAAACAGTTTCAGCCTTGCAATTAGGTCTATTGTTTTTTGTCAAGTAGTTATTATCTTCACAAAACTTTTTATAATTTCTTGACTTTGCAAGTATTTGCCTTGCGGATTTCATTATGTCGTGGATTTCTATTCCGTAAGGATAAAAATAACGTACTTTTGATTTTGTTACCCATCTGATAGTTCTATTCAAAACCGCTACATCAAAGGGATGATTAAAAGCGTAAATTCTTTTTACATTGTATTCTTTAATGTCGGAGTTTAACGCTTGACGAATGGAGTACAAAGAAGTCAAAATTCTTGAACCATTCTTTATATCATTCCAATAGTTAGGAATTTTTGACTTGTAATAAGCCGAAGTCATTAAAGTTTTCTCAAAGAAAATGTCTGAATTTACAAAACTTGCGGTCTTGTAAATGTTACCATTTCTATCTACAACCGCCCAACCGCAATCATAGACAAAACCATTGTTTTTGTCGCAACCCTTAATGGTCCTATCAATAGGACAGGTCTCTGTATCAATAACAATGTAATAATCTTTTGCTCTACTCATTTTTTTGTACTTCCTTTTATTTATTTTGTAAGTTTATTATAGCATAGTTGAAAAAGGTTGTCAACCTTTTATTCAACATAACTATCATAAATTTTTACAATGTACTTACAATCAAGATAATTTTTCTTGTTATAATTTTTTGATACAATAACACGACGGTTTGTATCAACAAATTTAAAAAAATCATCAAGTGTTTCAAAAGTTACAAACTTTTCATAATCATCATCAGATGCTTTCCAAACTACAACCTTAATCATTTTTGTTACCTCGTTCTTTATTTAATTTATGTGTTCATTATACAGTATAGAACAGCAAAATCACATTGACAGGTTGCACAAATTTTAGGAATTTATTTTGTGTAAAATTTTTTAAAAAACCTCTTGACAAAAATGATCTCAGGTGGTAAAATCTTCCGGCCGGAGCCGGAGCCCCCTTTTATTATACACCCATCCGCAAATTTTGTCAATAAAAAAAAGTACCATTAAAGGTACTTAGTTTCTGTTACAAAATACTTGACATTGTAGTTAGATAAAATATCTTTTACAATCTTGCTTTCTTTCTGATTTTCACAATAAATGTTGTAAATGTCATAATTTTTATTTGCATTTACTTTTGAATAACTCAAGATTGAACATTCGAGCAATTCTTCAATTAGTGGACTTTCCATTTTGTTAGCGGTGACTTCGACTTTCCACAACTTGTCTTTTCTTGTTTTCTTTTCGATAGATTTAACGATAAATACTCCGATTAAGTTACAAAAAGCAGTGACCGCAACTTTCTCCCACAAAGGAAAATCGGCATTTGTGTAAACTAACACTACTGTATACAATCCATACGCAAGGGCGTTAACAGTTGCCGCACCAACAGGCCCGTACTTTATTGTTGCCAAAGACTTAAAAGTCTGAAGAATAACATTTACTACACTCAATACGATAAATAAAACCAACAACTTCATTTTTGTAACCTCTTTTCTCTTTTCTTCCCTTTAATGATACTCTTATTTTTACGTTTTTAATACTAACAGATTGTACAATTTTTAGGAATTTATTTTGTGTAGTTTTTTTGAAAAAAGTGCTTGACTTTTTTGTGATTATGTGGTATAATTTTCCGGGCGGAGAGGGCAGTTGCCCTCTCTTGTTTATGTTTTAATTTGTATTTACATTAATACTAATTCTATCGGTAGGAATAGGAAAAACTGAATCTTTTGTATAAAAATCTACAAATTCTTCATCTTCAAAACAATAAGCATTTATTTCATCACTTTCATTAACCCTCAAAAAGAGATTGCCCTCATAGAAGAAAAAAGTACCTGTGGTTATTTCTCCAAAGAAAACCGCTTCTTTATTATTTGTTGTAACTTTCATTTTTTTGTACCTCGCTTTTTTCTTTTATTGTATCATACTATTTTTGTTTTGTCAAGTGTGCGGCGGCTCGTTCGTGAGAGTCGCGTGGACGACTTACCGCCGTCCACCCTTAACAAGATTTACATCTCTGATTTCAACATTGTTACCATCTTCATCTTGTATCAGTACAATAGTTTCCTTGTTTGGTAATGACTGATAAAATTCTTTTATCTCGTTGTCATTCTCGAAAGTCTTGAAGTCAATCTTGCCTTTTCTTGTAAAGAATACTGTTAACATTTTTATTACCTCTTTTTTTCTTTTATTATACCATTGAATTGAATAGAAGTCAAGTTTTTTCTGTAAAATTCTTTGGCTTTTTAACTTCAATAACCAACTTGTCTTTTGCTTTTGGTATTACTAAAACAATTTCATAATTGCCGTGATACACAACATTGAATTTCTGAAATGTGGGTGTATAGAAGAAATTGTCAAGCATTTCTTTTGAATAGGTTTCCACAATAGTTACTGTGGTATTAAAAGGAACAAAAAAGTCTACAAAGTCCTGTACTGAAATCTTGGGAGTAATTACTTTCATTTTGTTAACCTCTCTTCTCTTTTCTTCTCTTAAATGATACTACTTTTCAGCGTCTTTTGGTATTAACAGATTGCACAAATTTTAGGATACAAATTTGTATAAAATTTTTTCAAAAACCTCTTGACTTTTTTGCTCAGGTATGTTAAAATTTTCGCCCCGGAGGGCGGAGGAGGTCAGTCCTCTTTCCCCTCGTCATAGTCATTGGTAGTAAGCTTCGGGGCACCCGCGTCCTTTTCGAGCGGTGTGGGTGCAACACAGTAAGTCCACCATTCCGAGCCGTCGTACTCGTCGCGTTCAAGCCACCAACCATTACCTATAATAACCAAGTCCTCACGGATTTCAGCCGCACCATAACCGCTGTCGTAGTTGGTAGCCATAGCCATCATCTTAAAAACTTCCTTGTTAATGTAACCCTCGTAAGTCTGAACCTGAATAACATCCTTATCAAAATCAAGGTTGTGAGTAGCAAGCTTTCTAACTGTTTCATCCCAAAGATTTGTCATTTTTATTTACCCCTTTTATTTTTATTTACAAGTTAATTATAGCATAGGATAGATACCTTGTCAATAGGTATCGTATCCTAAAATTTCAGCCTCTTCATCCGAAACTTCACCGCAGTTGTGAGGTTCCTCAAACCAAATACAAGCAATTTTGTTTGCTTTGGTTCTATCTTCTGCTTCTACGAAAAATTCTTCACCGCTTACTCTGTCTACAAAAAGGAAAGTCTTCATTTTGTGTACCTCTCTTATCTTTTTACACTTATAGTATAACAGATAATTTAAGCCTTGTCAATAGAAATTTTTTTTGTTTACAATTTGTTCACATTTGAGAGGTCAAGCACATTTTGGGATCTGTGTCAACTGTGCACCTTGCACAAATTTGAGCCAGAATTTTTGTGCAGTTTGCACAATTGACAAAAACGGCCCTGCAGCACTCGCAAACGGGCCGACCTATTATAACATACCAGGGCAGCCTTGTCAAGCATTTTTTGAAAAAATTTTTCCAAAGCACAAAAATTTTTTTTGTCAATAGACAAGTTGCACAAATTTTCATTTCTGTTTTTGTGCAACTTGTCAATAGACTTTAGTCAACTTTTATGGTAACTCTATTAGAAGCAATAGGCAGAACCTTTATGTCTGCGTCAAATTCATCGCACCACTTGAAACTTGATTCATCTTCAAAATCATAGACAATGCCTCTGTATTCATCCACGAGTAGATAGAGTGAACCCTCATAATCAAAATAAGTACCCTCATCAAGTTCGTCAAAAGCCTTAGTTGCATTGTTTGAATTGTAAATTACTTTAGCCATTTTCATTACCTCTCTTTTTTTTTCTTTTATTATATCACTTTATAACAATTTTGTCAACTATATTGCGAATTTTTTCATTTAATTTTGTTACTTCTGTTATATGGTCATTGATATATGCAACACCCCATTCAGTTGCGGCTCTCTCAATAGGGAGATTGAAATAAGTGTAAAGGTCATAGTCGTTAAGTTCTTCTTTATCGGCAAGATAAGCCTTTACCATTCGACCATATTCATAATCCCTATCACTTATATCTTCATAGGTTTCGTGGTGTCCTAATTCGTGAAAGAAAGAATTAAGAAAACCCCAATTACTATATCCGCCCAAATCTTCTACAAAATTGCCAAAACATTCATCATTTCTTTCAGTTGTCAACAGACCAAAAGCAATAACATTTTCAGTATGGTAATAACCGAAGTCCTGTTCAAATCTTGTTGTAAGGTCAAAACCATTATTCGCAAGCCAATTATCAAGAATATTTGTGATTTCTGTAATTGCCTTATTAAGTTCCATTTTATTTACCTCACTTTTATTTTCTATACTTATTATACTACCTTTTTACTTCTTTGTCAAGTCCTTAAAGTAAAAAAATTCTTTTTGTTTTCCTTTTGGTTGACTTGAAATATACTTTTTACATTCTTTCTCATTATGGAAAATCTCATAAACCTCATAATCGCCGTCTAAATGTTCTTTTGCAACTACCCATTTTGCCATTTTGTTTACCTCTTTTCTTATCTTCTATATTTATTATACAAGATTTTCAGTTCTTTGTCAATAGCAGGTTGCATAAAATTTTTATAAATTATTTTTTACTTTTTTCAAATGTTTGTAATTATTTGGTAAACAATCACTTGCGAAAAAACAACCACCTAACCACTCGTGATTAAAAACACACTTTTTGCACTTTTCGCTATTGTTAAGAAATTCACAAAGGAATTTATGATATTCTTTATTAAAATCTTGAGTCATTTTTATTTACCTCTTTTTTCTTTTATTATACACTTTTTGCAAGAGGTTGTCAACCCCCTGCGAAAAGAAGTGTTAAAAAGTAAACATTAAGTGCTATGCTTGCAAAGTGCATTAAAATTCCGTTAATGTGTCTATCGGTTGCGAAGTCCTTAACAAGTCCGATAACCGCAACGGCAAGACCAAACCAAGAAATTGACAAACCGTAAACCATAATTAAACCAACATTGAGAATTGTAATGAGGCAACGAAGGTCATTATACTCAAACTTGTAAGGGGTTTCAATGTTGAAAAACTTCTTAATCTTTGTCATTGTTTTGTTCTCTCTTTCCTTTTCTTGATTATAGTATAGCACCAAGAGTAAGGAATTAGTATTGACAGATTGCACAAATTTTGGGAGAATTTTTTGTGCGGCCTGCCGGTGAAGTTCCCCTTGACAAAGTGGCTTGTATGTGGTAAAATTTTTCGGTCGGAGTCGGAGTTTCCTCCGACTCAATCCTTTTTGATTTCTTCAAGAACCTTGTCATTTTCTTTCATTCGTTCTTCAATTCTTTTTATCGCCTCTTCGTCGGCTTTTAAGTTTGATTTAAGTTCTGCAATTTCCTTTTTGTATTCTGCAACATTTCTTTTAAGTATTTTATACCTTTCCATTTCTTCTGTACTATAATGATAAACCACTTCGGGAGTAGTTTCACAAGTTTCATCATTAAAAGTTCTTTTTGTTACAAACCAAGTCCCAAGATACAGGGCATTTTCTTTCTCAAAATCAGTATTTAACGCAACTTCCATAGCCTCTTTAAGTGTATCAAAAGGAGTGCCAAACCAAGCATAACCATCATCAGTAAGACTTTCTTCCTTTATTCCAATCTGATACTTTACAATTTCCATTTTTCTTACCTCACTTTTTTTCTTTTATTATACCATTCTCGAAAAGAGTTGTCAACCCTTTTTCTTTGTTTTTTTGGTAATTTTTGGAATGTATAACTCAAAACAATCATAACGACTGACATCACATTTTGAACAAACTACATCTTTACCTTCTTTGTAATTTTTACAAAAAGAACATTTGCACAACATTTTTGATACCTTACTTTTTTTCTTTTATTATAACATACAAGAAAAGGGTTGTCAACCCTCTTCGAGAAGTTTTGCTAACTTTTTTTCAAACTTTGCGATTTTCTTCGGATGAGTGATAATGTATTCAGCCGCCCACGCCGTTGCCACTCTTTCATCAAATCTGTCATAATAATTGACAGGTTCTTCTGTATCGCACTTTGCGTTAGGGTGTACCATACAATGACCAACTTCGTGAAGAATTGAGATTGTTATCTCGTGAGCCTTTACGTTAGGAAAACGATTATTAAAATCTTTCATAAAATCTTCACAATAGTAATTTTCTTCATTACGAGGAATGATGATGAGGTTTTTCCAATAGTAAGCATAGAAACCATCTTCGCCATCTCTTTCTTCTTTTGCATACTTAACGTCAATGTCGAGGTCTTTCAAGAACTTCTTTGTAATCTTCTTAAGTGTCATTGTTTTGTCCTCTTTTCTCTTTTCTTGATTTAAGTATAACAGATAGTATCACAAAATGCAAGTACAAAACGCACAAATTTTGGGAGAATTTTTTGTGCAATTTTTTTGAAATTAGGTATTGACTTTTTTGCCTTGCGGGTGTAAAATTTTCCGGGCGGAGAGGGGACTTGCCCCTCAACCCCTTTTTAATACTCTGATTTCAATGTCCTCATAACGTATCCAAAGAACTTCTGTATTTCTTTCAATTGCTCCATCTTCGTTGTCATTGAAATTCCAAACCGCACGATAATCTTCATCATCTGCGTAATCGGAGGAAGAAATTGTCATAAATAACTTATCGTTCCAAAAGAAGAAAGTATTGTCAGGAAGTTCGCCAACCTTGTACCTATTTGACAGATTTTCAACAAATACTTTACTCATTTTTTTTGTACCTCGCTTTTTTTCTTTTATTATAATAGATTAGAAAGGGGTTGTCAACCCCTTTTTTTAATTTTTCATCTGCTTTATTTTTCTTGTAGTATGAACAAAACAATAGTTATAAGTAAAGTAAACTACAAAAGTCTGCCAATAGGTTAGAATAGGAATAATGTCAAAATAATTTTTAAGTATCTTACAAGTTGCAATAATGAGCAAGGGAGCGATAAAATAAATAGACAACTTACCAATAGTATAACCAACCTTTTCGGCAATAGCCTTCTTTCTTTCCATTTCCTTTTCTTCAGCCTTTCTGATTTCTTCTAAAATGTTTTCCATTTTTTGTACCTCACTTTTATTTTTATTTACAAGTAAATTATAACACCCGTGCGGACAGCCGTCCATGTACAGATTGCACAAAAAACAGGAACAGAATTTGTGCAGGCTGCCCGCAAATTTTCTCTTGACTTTTTGCTTCAGATGTGATACAATTTTGCGGCCGGAGAGGGAAGTTACCTTCCCTCAACTTCTCGGACAACTCAAGACTATTTTGTACTTCTTGCCGTTCACAAAGAAAGTGAAACTTGCTTGGTCATTGATTATCTCGATGTTCTCGGCGTTGTGTTCTTCAACGACTGCCCGCAAGAAACTATCAATCATTGCTTTTTGCTCGGGCTTTTCTTTTCTTCTACTCTTGGTTTCCTTACCCCAAGATGACAAATTCGGCTTTCTTTCTGACCTTCTTGCGCCCTTGCTCACTTCCTTTTGGTCTTTAGACAAATCGCTTTCAACTTCCGCATTTGAGGTCATTTTGTCGATTTA